>Ga0182745_1000122_pt1 | contig 109977 bp, 101 predicted proteins | sample eDN3rd30CKraftBY_FD_128523 | JGI IMG/M metagenome (GOLD analysis project Ga0182745, IMG submission 128523) | Enriched backyard soil microbial communities from Emeryville, California, USA - eDNA 3rd pass 30_C Kraft BY (version 2) (version 2) | ecosystem: Environmental > Terrestrial > Soil >...
GGCCCGCAGCTTGCGCTGCGAGCCGTCAAGGTCGAGGGAGGCGTGACGGGCAGCCCGGCTCGCTTTTGTGTGTGAAATGCTCAGAGCCGGATTGCTCGTCGCACACGGTTTGTTTCAGCGGACCCGGATCAAGCCCGGGCCGGCCACCCGCGATCACCGGCTTGCGAGGCCTGCGGCGACCGCTCTCCGCCCCGTTCTTGCGACGCCTCGCGAGCGCGCCCCTCGGCGGGCGGGGATGGCGAATGATATAGCAGAGCTTAGGAACTATGTCAAGAACAAAGAGAGAACATAACGTTGCCCTCCGCCTTGATCTCATCCCTTGACCCCACCCGTGCCGTCATGGCCGGGCTTGTCCCGGCCACCCACGCCTTGGACCCACGACGCTGCCAAGACGTGGATACCCGCGACAAGCGCGGGCATGACGGCAGAGGGGGCCGGGAGATGGGCCGTGCGCGACCATGACGCCCCCTCTCCCGGCTCACTGGCGTTCGCCACCCTCCCCCGCAGAGGGGGAGGGTCCGCGCGATGCGTCATGGCCGCATGTGTTGCGGCCATCCACGACTTGGGAGCCGCCACGCTGCAAAGACGTGGATCCCCGGCACGAGCCCGGGGATGACGAGAGAGGGTGCCCCCAAGGGGAGGCGGATTCTTCGCTGGAGTTTCAGGGCGCTTCCGCTTCGGCGGAATGCAGGCCCATCGTCGACAATCTCCACGGGCTCGGCGGCAATGACGGCGCGACCAGTGTCACGCCGAAGACCTCGGCGAGCCGTTCGGGCGTCAGCACCGTCTCGGGCTTTCCGCGCGTGACGAGGCGGCCCTTATTCAGCAGGACCAGATCGTCACCGACCCCTGCGGCCAGCTGCAGGTCGTGCAGCACGGCCACGACCGCTAGGCCGCCTTGTGCAAGGTTCTTCGCAGTCTGGAGCAGGGCGAGCTGATGCTTCAGGTCGAGGCTGGCGATCGGCTCGTCGAGAAACAGCACCTGTCGCATCTCGACCGTCCGCCCGGCTCCGAGCTGCGCCAATACGCGGGCGAAAGTAACCCGCTGCCGCTCGCCGCCCGAGAGCGTCTGATAGTTGCGGTGGACGAGATGGGCGACATCGGCCTGTTCCAGCGCCGCCTGCACAAGACGCTGCCGGTCGCGTCGCGACAGCCCCTTTCCGATCCCCTCGACGCCGAGGCCGGCGACCTCGAAGACGGTGAAGGGAAAGCTGAGATCGGAGGCCTGCGGCATCACTGCCCGGCTATGGGCGAGGCGCCAGGGCGCGACCGACCGTATGGGACGACCGTCGAGCAGCACCTCGCCCTGCGTCGGCACGAGCTCGCCGGAGAGAATGCGCAGCAGCGTGGATTTGCCGGCGCCGTTCGGGCCGATGACGATGGTGAAGGAGCGGCCGTCGATGGCAAGATCGATGCGGTCGACCAGCAGGCGTCCGCCGCTGGAGTAGGAGATACCCTTTGCTTCCAGAAGCGCGCTCATAGCACCATGCCTCCCTGACGCCGCAGCAGAAGCCAGAGGAAGAACGGCGCGCCGATGGCGGCGGTGAGAATGCCGATGGGCAGTTCGGCCGGCGCCACGATGGTGCGCGCGACGGTGTCGGCGGCGACGAGCAGCGTGGCGCCGAGAAGGGCGGATGCAGGCAGCAGCATCTTGTGATTGGCGCCTGCCATGAGCCGCAGCATATGCGGCACGACGATCCCCACGAACCCGATCATGCCGGAAGCGGCGACCGAGGCGCCGACCGCGACCGCGACGAGCAGGATCGCAGCCGCCTTCACATGCTGCACAGGCACGCCCAAATGAAAGGCCTCCGCCTCGCCGAGAGACAGGGCATTCAATCCCCGCGCCAGAAAGGGCATCGCCAGGAGCGTGGGCAGAACGAATGGCGTCACGGCGAAAACCTTGGTCCAGGTCGCGCCGCTTAAAGAACCGAGCGTCCAGAAGGTCAGATCGCGCAATTGGCGGTCGTCGCTGAGATACGAGAACAGGCCCATGCCGGCGCCCGCGAGCGCGGCGAAAGCGACACCCGCCAGTAGCATGGTGGCGATCGAGGTGCGCCCGCTGCGGGTGGAGACGAGATAGAGACCCAGCATGGTGACGAGGCCACCGGCAAAGGCGCCGACGGGCAGGGCGGCGAAGGGCAGGGAACCGATGAACGGCGCGAGCAACCTGTCGCCGAGGACGATGGTCGCGGCCGCCGCGAGAGCCGCACCGGCCGAGACGCCGATGAGGCCCGGATCCGCGAGCGGGTTGCGAAACAATCCCTGCATCAGCGCGCCGGAAGAGGCGAGCGCCGCACCGATCAGAAGCGCGAGCAGCAGCCGCGGCAGGCGCACCTGCAGGATGATGAGCGCATCGCTCCCCGTCGCGACGTGACCGGTGAGGGCATCTCCGATCACGGCAAGGACGCGGGACAGGGGAACGCCCGTTGCGCCAAGGCTCAGGCCGAGGAGACCAGCCAGGACAACCAGCGCTGCGAGCGCGACGAAGAGAAGTGTCCGGCGGTCGTGCAGGGCCGGACGCCGATGCTCCCGCTCCAGGGCAAATGCCGTCATGGCTTGGCTGCGATCGCCTGATCAGGATGAAGCGAGGCCATCAGGTCACGCGCCGCATCCGGCGTGCGCGGGCCGAAGCCGAGCAGGTAGAGCGAATCCATGACGATCACGCGCCGCTGCACTGCTGCCGGCGTCGCGGCGAAGGCGGGATAGGCGAAGGGGTCGGACGCCGCGCCGCCCGGGCCGTGGTTCATCATCACGATGGCCTCCGGCGCCGCCGCGATCAGCCCCTCGTCGGACAGGGGCTTCCAGCCTGAGAGCGATGAAGCGACGTTGGTGGCACCGGCCAGCGCGAGCATGGCATCGGCCGTGGTGCCCTGCCCGCCGACGAGCGGGCGCCCGTTCTGCAGCGAGAGCACGAAGAGTGCCTTGGCGGGTCGCGTCACCCGCGCCTTCGCCTCGGCCAGTTTCGCAAATCCCCTCTCGATCTCGGCGATGAGGGCAGCACCCTTGTCCGTGGCGTCCACGGCCTTGGCGATCGTCTCGACCCGTTTCATGATTCCGCTAGCGCTCGGCTCGTCCGTCACGCGCACGATCGGCACGCCCGCCTGCTCGATCAGGCGCAGGGCATCGGGCGGGCCTGCGCCCTCGGAGGCGATGACGAGCGTCGGGTTGAGGGAGAGCACGCCCTCGGCGCCGAGCTGGCGGACATAGCCGACATTCTTCTTCGTCTTGAGCGCGTCTTCCGGAAAGAGGCTCGTGGAATCCACGCCGACGATCTCGTCCTGCCGCCCCAGGCGATAGAGGATCTCGGTCACCGCACCGCCGATGCTGACGATCCGGTGCGAGGGATCGGCGCGCAGGTGCGATGCGCAGAACAGGAGGGGCGATGCGAGAAGCAGGGTGCGGCGCGACAGCATGGTCATGGTTGGTGCCTGAACGTGACGGGATCGGGTCGCTCGTCGCTGCAACCAGCAGCGGGAGCTGTTTTCACACGAAAGCTCTAGTTTTTACTTGTTCTAAATTAGAAATGACGCATCATGACTATGAATTCATAGTTTAGAACTCTCCAAAACTACGCCTCTCACAGTCAATATTGACGCAGTTACTTGATTTGGCTATCGCGTGTAAACCCTCCCCTATCGGCAGGGAGGGCAACGCGTGGCGGATGAGGCGCCTCGTGACCGAAACTCGCCAATTGGCCCCGGAGAGCTGCTTCCAACCCTCGACCTCATCCTGAGGAGGTCGCGCAGCGGCCGTCTCGAAGGAGCTTCCAGAGAGCACTGGATCCTCCTTCGAGACGCAGGCTTTGCCTGCTCCTCAGGATGAGGATTCAAGGATACGAGGATGGGTCATTCGCGCGCCGAGGCCCATCCGCTGCGCGGCTAGCGCATCGTGCGGAAAAGTGGACCCGGTTTTCCGCGCGGAACGATGCGCCAGCCAAGAGAAGGAGCATCGGACCCAAAAGTGGGTCCACTTTTGGGTCCGATGCTCTAGCATAAGGAGAGCACCATGTTCATCGCCATGAACCGCTTCAAGGTTCTGAAAGACTCCACGCAGGATTTCGAGCAGCTCTGGCTCTCGCGGGAGAGCCGCCTGCACGAGCTCGACGGCTTCGTCGAATTCCACATGCTGCGCGGTCCCGAACGCGAGGATCACGTGCTTTATTCCTCGCACACGATCTGGGCCTCGAAGGCGCATTTCGAAGCATGGACCCGCTCGGACCAGTTTCGCGCCTCGCACAGCCGCGCCAATACCGGATCCAACAAACCGCTGACGCTCGGCCATCCGGAGTTCGAAGGCTTTGAAGTCATCCAGACCATCGGCCGCCGCCCGACGGCCGCGGAGTAGCAGCGTGACGCAGAGTGCAGACGATCTGATCCGGCAGGATCTTGCCGCCCATCCCGACGGCGTCCTGGAAACGATTGCCGAAACCCGCGACGTTCCCTTCCAGGCCGTGCTCGATCACCTGCCTTCGGGCACGACATCGCGCATCCCGGGCGAGCGTTTCGAAGACGTCTGGCGTGATCTCACCGGCTGGGGCGATCTCACCTTCGTCGTTCACACGGCGGACGGGTTCTTCGAGAGCGAAGGCGCGATCGTTTTGGGCGAGTTCGGCCACGGCTATTACAATATCCATGGCGCCAGCCCCATCGGGGGACATTTCAGGATGGATCGCTGCCGCTTCATCTATTTCGTCGACCGGCCTTATTTCGGCACGCGCTCCTGTTCGCTGCATTTCATCAACGAGGAGGGCGGCGCCATGTTCAAGATTTACGTCGGCTACAACAAGGACCATACTCTCAAGGCTGATCAGGTCGCCCGGTTCGAGGCGTTGCGCGCACGATACCGCGACACCGCGTGACCGGGTTTCGAAGCGGAGAGGCGACATGGCGAAGGATCCTTTCCTGCCCGTCGACGACGAGGCCCGTGCGCTCGCGAAAAAGCTGATGCGCACCGCGCGTTCGGGCGCGCTCGCCACCAACGATGCGCAGGGCGGCACGCCCTTCGCGAGCCTCGTACAGGTGGGCACGGATCTCGATGGTTCGCCAATCATCCTCACCTCGCAGCTTTCCGTGCATACGCGCCTGTTGGAAGCCGATCCGCGCTGCTCGCTGCTTTTGTCCTCAACCGGAAAGGGCGACCCGCTGGCGCATCCGCGCCTGACCCTTCTGGCGCGCGCGGAGCGGCTCGAACGCGAGAGCGACGAGGCCATGAACATCCGCCGCCGTTACCTGATGCAGCACCCGAAGGCCGAGCTTTACGTCGACTTTCCCGACTTCGCCTTCTGGCGTCTCAAGGTCCAATCCGGCAGCCTCAACGGCGGCTTCGGCCGCGCCTATCGCATGGCATCGCAGGACCTGCTCGCCGATGTCTCAGGCTTCTACGACTTCTACGATTTCGAAGCGGGAGCGGTGGAGCATATGAACGGCGATCACGCCGATGCGATCGGGCTCTATGCGACCCAGCTTTGCGGTGCGCGTGAAGGCGCATGGCACATGATCGGCATCGACCCGGAAGGCATCCAGATCGCACTCGGCGACGAGATCCTGCGGCTCGCCTTCCCGAAAACGCTGACCGGCGCGCACGAGGTGCGCCCGATGCTCATCCGCCTCGCCAACGAGGCGCGGAGCCGACTGTCGTGACTTGCACGCTCACTCGGGAACGCCGGCGATCTGCAGCGCGTCGAGATAGCGCTGGCCGAAGACCTGATCGCGCCAGGGATTGATCTGCCGCTGCAGGGTCAGCGTGTAGGTCGGGAAGGCCTCCATCAGCCGGTCCGCCGCGACCTTGGCCTCGTCCAGACGCCCAAGCCCCACGAGGGCTCCGATCACGACCCGGTAGGACGAACCGTAGCCCGGCATTTCCCGCAGGGCCGTCTCGCCCCATTTGAGCGCATCCTCGAATTGCTCGAGCATGAGATAGCACATGCCGATGCCGGAGAGCGCGATGCCCTTCTCCGGATCCACGGGGCTCAGGCGCATCGCCTTGTGGAAATGATCGATGCCGATGAGCGGCCGGCTGGCATGGGTGTTGACCCATCCGCTGCTGGTATAGCTCTGGGCCGAGTTGGGATTGAGGAAAAGCGAGCGCTCGATGGCGCTGAGCGCCGCCTCGTAATCCTTGGCGCTGTAGGCGAGCACCTGGGCGGCGAAACGCAGGCTGGTCGGATCCTCGCGCGCTTCCGCCATCACCTCGCGCGCCATCCGGATCGCGACGCGGATATCGTCGGGCTCGTGCCAGCACTGGCTGACCGAGATGCTGCGGATATAGGCGCCGAGCGCCTTGGCGAGGGTGAAGCCGGGATCGACGCTCAGGGCCTCGTTCGTGAGCTTGCGCGCATCGGCGAAGCCCTCCTGGGTCATCCTGTAGAATCCGGGCAAAGCGCGCAGGTAGAGATCGTAGGCGGTAACGGAGGATGTCGGCTTGTTGTGCGCGAGACGGATCTCCTCGAGCCGGATGCTGGGCTCGACCGCGCCGACGACGCTCTCCGTCACCCGGTCCTGCAATTCGAAGATGTCGCTCGTGTCGCCGTCGAACCGGTCGGCCCAGACATGGTGTCCGGTCATGCCGTCGATGAGCTGGCCGACGATGCGCACGCGCGAGCTCACCTTGCGGATGCTTCCCTCCAGCACGTAGTGAACGCCGAGCTCGCGCGAGATCTGCCGAACGTCGACGGCGCGGCCCTTGTAGGTGAAGGACGAGTTGCGGGCGATGACGAAGAACGACCGCACCCGGCTCAAGCCCGTGATGATGTCCTCCACCAGGCCGTCGGCGAAATATTCCTGCTCCGGGTCGCCGCTCAGATTGGTGAAGGGGAGCACGGCGATGGAGGGCTTGTCGGGCAGGGGGAGCACCTTGGCATGCTCCGGGCCGGTCGACGGATGATGGCCGGACTTGACCGCATAGGCCCTGACCGGCTCCTCCATGTTCTTCACGCGCTGGGGTCCGAGATCGCTGAAGGTGACGGGCAGCAGCTTGCGCACATAGGCATAGGCCGCCTCCGACACGCAGACCGATCCGGGAAAGGCCAGTTCCTGAAGGCGCGCGGCGACATTGACGCCGTCGCCGAGCAGGTCGCCGTTCCTCACCACCACATCGCCCACGTGAACGCCGATGCGAAACTGCAGGCGCCGGCCCTCCTGTTCCAGCTCCAGCCGGTCCTGAATGTCGACGGCGCATTGAACCGCATCGACGGCACTCGGGAATTCGGCCAGAATGCTGTCGCCGGCGGTATTGGCGATCCGGCCGCCATGCTCGTCGATGAGCTTGTCCATGATCTCGCGACGGGCCGTGAGGGCGCTAAGCGTTCCCGCCTCGTCGGCCTCCATCAGCCGCGAGTATCCTGCCACGTCGGCAGCGAAGATGGCGGCGAGCCGCCTCTCGACCTTCCTGTGCGGGCTCATGCGGTTCCCGGCGCCCCGCTCGATCTCCATTCTGCGGCGTCTTGGAGGGGTAGTCCAGCTGAGTGTAACGTAAGGGAATATGACAGGTGAGGTTTCACACGGGGAAGTGTCCGTCCCGGCATGAGACATATTGGGCCTTGTCATCCCGGGCTGCGGGCCGCATCAAAAGGTCGGATCTTGCAGAATGGTTCGCCCGCACGATCCGCCGATCCCTCCTGTCAGGCCGACGATGCGCCTCGCCCTCCTCCTCCTCTTCCGCGCCCGATCCGTGCTTGCGGCCGTCGCCGATGCCGGCCGTAGCTTTGCGCGCAACGACGGCCTGGCCATGGCGAGCCATGTGGCGCTTTCGCTGGTGATCGCGCTGTTTCCGTTCCTGATCTGCGTCGCCGCTCTCGCGGCCTTCCTCGGTGCCGGACGCATCTCGACCCACATCGTCCATCTGCTCTTCGACTTCTGGCCGGAAGGCGTGGCCGGACCGCTGGCTCGGGAAGCCGACAAGGTGCTGATCCCGCGCCGGAACGTGCTGACCATCAGCATCCTGTTGACGCTTCTCGTCGCCACGAACGGAGTCGAGAGCCTCCGGGTCGCCCTATGCCGCGCCTATGGCGTCCGACGCTTCCGGCCCTGGTGGCAGGCGCGACTCGTCGGCGTGGCCTTCATTCTCATCGGCGCGGGTGCCCTCGTCGCCTCCTCGGTGCTCGTGGTGCTGTGGCCGTCGATCTGGCGCGCCGCCGTGGCCTCCATGCCGGATCTGCGCGGCCTCGGCCTCACCTATGACGTCGTCCGCTATGCGCTCGCATCCATCGTGCTGGTGCTCGGCCTGGTCGCGGCCCATCTCTGGCTGCCCGATACCCGGCCCCGCTCGTGGGATGTGGCGCCGGGGATCGTGGCGACTCTCGTCCTGTGGCTCGCCGGCGCGAGCCTCTATGGCGAGTTCCTGGCCAACATGACTCACCTGAAAGCCACCTATGCCGGTCTCGCGGGCATACTGACGGCTCTCATCTTCCTGCAGATTTCGGCGGCGATCTTCATCTTCGGCGCCGAGGTCAACGCGGCCCTGCGCCGGCGCGGAAACGCCGGTGCCGAGGGGCGGGAGAACCTCTCCTTGCCGTCGCAGGCCGAGGCCCCCACGCCGCTTTAGGAGCTTACGCCCTCGTCGCGTTTCCGCTCGCAATCCCGCTTCGGAATCTGCTGCGGAGCCTGCTTGTCCTGGGCGATGACGGTCCCGTCGGTGGGCACCTCCGTCGCGTAGGATGGAACGGCGAGGGCTGTCAGGACGGCAAGGGAGAGAATGCGGAGCATGATCTGTCAATCCTTGGTCGATGCTAGCGCATCATGCGGACCCAGCGGGCCGCGCCAGCGAAAAGTGGATCCGGTTTTCCGCACCCAACGATGTGCCGGCAAAAGCCGTGGCCGCTCGGCAGCGATCAAGGGCTAGCATGCATCAGGAGTGCGGCCCTGACGAGACGATCGGGGCCGAAATCGTCATTGGCGTCGAACTGCAGCAATTCGGCAAGGCGGGTGCGGGCACGGTTGATGCGGCTCTTGATGGTGCCGATATTCGTGCCGCAGATCCGCGCCGCATCCTCATAGGACAATCCCTCGGCGCCGACGAGCAGGAGCGCCTCGCGCTGATCGAAGGGGAGCTTGCTCAGAGCCTTCATCATATCCGTGAAATCGAGGCGGGAGCCCTGATCCGGCATCACCGCGACCTTCTCGGCCCAGGACCCCTCCGGATCTTCGACTTCGCGCTTTCGCCTGCGGGCCTGGGTGAGGAAATCGTTGCGCAGGATCGTGAACAGCCAGGCCTGCATGCTGGTGCCGGGCTGGAACTTGTCGAGATTGCTCAGGCCCTTGAGAAGGGTGGCCTGCACCAGGTCGTCGGCTCTGTCCACGCTGCCGGAGAGGGAGATGGCGAAAGCCCTCAGATGCGGAATTGCGCTGAGCATCTGCTGCTTGAGGGAGTTTTCGACGGACAATCTTCCAACCCCTTCCAATGCGAGTTTGCAGAAGACGCCTCCCGGCGGGCGAGCGCATTAACCTATGCGAAGCTTGGCCATATTCCATGAAAAGTGTCGCAGAGTCATGGTCAGAATCGCAGGTTGCGGGGAAAAATTTCCTTGCGGCGGGCGCATGGAGCCATTGAGGGACGCGCGTCGAGGCCGTTTCGAAATGAGACAAATCCGGAACGCCGGGGCTTCGGCCGCCGTTGTCACGCAAGTCCAGCGTTCTGGAGGGTATCATGCGTCTTAACCTCAAAACCGCGATGGCCGCCGGCCTCGTTCTCGTCGGAGCCACGACCATTCAACCCGCGCCGGCCGAAGCCCAGTGGCGCGGGGGGCGTCATTTCCCCGAAGGCGACACCTATGCTCCCCACGCGTTCCGCGGGGGCGCTTATGGTCCTCGTTACTACGGCGGGCGCTATTACGGATCCCGCGGCTATTATGGCCGTCGCGGCTATTATGGCGGTGGTTACTACGGTTCGCGCTATCGCTACGGCTATCCTTACGGCTACTACCGGCGGCCCTATTATAACGGAGGCGCGGTCGCGGCAGGCGTGATCGGCGGCCTTGCCCTCGGGGCGATCGCAAGCACGGCCGCCAATCCGTACTATGGGCCCCGATGCGTCTATCAACCCCGGCGCGTCGTGAATGCTTACGGGCGGGTGGTCGTCCGCCGGATCCGCACCTGCTACTGAGGCCGGCCGTGATGGATGGAAAGCCCCGCAGCCGCGGGGCTTTTTCAATCTGCGGAGGTGCAGCGCATCGTGCGAAAAAGTGGACCCGGTTATTCGCTGACGCGGCCCTTCGGGTCGCGTCCAACGATGCGCTCTTTAAAGAGTGGAGCATCGGATGGATCCCAAAAGTGCATTCCACTTTTGGGTCCGATGCTCTAGGACCATTCTCAGAGCAGTTTCGGAATTGCCATGACAGCACGCTTCCATCGCGGCGATCTGCCCGCGACCTTCAAGCCCGGTCCCGCGATCGCCATCGATACGGAGACGCTCGGCCTCAATCCCCACCGGGACAGGCTCTGCGTGGTGCAGATCTCGACCGGGGACGGCACCGCCGACGTGGTGCAGATCTTGAAGGACGGGCCGCTGCCGAAGAACCTGATCCGCGTCCTGTCCGACGAGAGCGTGCTCAAGATCTTCCATTACGCCCGCTTCGATCTCGCGGTGCTATTCCACACCTTTGGCGTCATGCCGCGTCCGGTCTATTGCACCAAGGTCGCCTCGCGGCTCGTGCGCACCTATACCGACCGGCACGGCCTGAAGGATCTGGTGCGCGAGCAGCTCGGCATCGAACTGTCCAAGCAGCAGCAATCCTCCGATTGGGGTGCGGACACGCTCACGCCGGCCCAGCTCGATTATGCGGCCTCGGACGTGCTCCACCTGCATGCGCTCAAGAGCAAGCTCGACCGGATGCTGGAGCGGGAGAACAGGCTCGGCGTTGCGCACCAGTGCTTCGGCTTCCTGCCGACCCGGGCCCAGCTCGATCTGCTCGGCTGGGAAGCCACGGATATTTTTGCCCATTCTTGACGCACACTTAAACTTTCCCTCATAAAACCCATATCCGTCATAACATCGCCATGACCCTACGGCATGGCGCCGTGCCGACGATCAGGCGGAAGGGGTTTTGGACAAGGTGGCGGGAACTCAGGGCATCGCTATGCGCGAAGGCCCGGCCTCAAGGCCGGCCATACGGGCGCGCGCCTTCAGAAAGGCCCGTCGTCATTCCCGCTGGGTGCGTTTCGCCAAGGTGGCGATCCCCCTCGGCGCCCTGATCGGCATGGCCGGCGTTGGCGTGGTCGCCTATTACGACCCGTTTCGGAAGATCGAGAATTTGAGCTTCGGCTCCATCGGTGTGAGCGGGACCAACATCACCATGGAGAGCCCGAAGCTGACCGGCTTCAAGAACGACAACCGCCCCTACGAGGTGACCGCCAGCGAGGCGACGCAGGATGTGCGCCGGCCCGATCTCGTGAATTTGAAGAACCTCAAGGCACGCATCGTGACCGACGAGCGTGGCGGTGTCGCAAGGCTCACGGCAGCGAGCGGGGTTCTCGACACCAAGAAGGAACAGATGCGGCTGCGCCAGGACATCGTGGTCACGACCGATTCCGGCTACGAGGTCAAGCTCCGCTCGGCTTTCGTGCGTTTCAAGGCCGGTTCCGTCGTCTCCAACGAGCCCGTCTCCGTCTCCTTCGGCAACGGCACCATTGAGGCAGAGGGGCTCGATGTCGCGGATAACGGCAAGGTCATGAGCTTCAAGGGTCGCGTCCGCACGGTCCTCCAGCCCTCGTCGGGCTCCAACCCATCCGCACCGGACGCTGTCGGCACAGGCTCTACGGCTCCTCCCCCGGCTCCCGCACCCCAAAAGACAAGTACCCGTCCATGATGAGTCTCTCCCGCGCCGCCCTGGCCATCGCGCTTCTCTCGTCCCTTCCCTTCGGAACCGCCTTCGCTCAGGCGAGCAAGGAGCGCGCCGTCGGTTTCGGCAATTTCGGCTCCAGCAAGGAGCCGATCAAGATCGACGCCAACAAGCTCGACGTGTTCGACAAGGAAGGCCGCGCGGTCTTCACCGGCGACGTGGTCGCGGTTCAGGGCGAGAGCACCATGAAGTGCACGATCATGACCGTGTTCTACGAGCAGCGCGACCAGAATGCCGGCCAGGCCGCGCCCGCGGCGCAGTCGGCGGACGACAGCGCCATCAAGAAGATCGACTGCAAGGGCCCGGTCACCATCGTCTCACGCACCCAGGTCGCGACCGGCGAGAACGCCACCTTCGACCGCGGCTCGAACAAGATCATGCTCGTCGGCAATGCCACCTTGAGCGACGGCCCGAACGTGACCAAGGGCGAGCGGGTGCTCTACGACATCAATACCGGCGTCGCCAATATCGAGACCGCCCCCGGCGGACGCGTGCGAGCGCTGTTCGTGCCCGGCAGCGGTGGGCCGGCCCCGACAGGTGCCGGAAATGCTCCGCCTGCGGCCGGCAACGCCAAGCCGAAGCCGCAGCAGAGGCCGGCGACGAACTAGAGCGGGAACTTCCCCGTATCGATCATTCCAGGGACAGATCTGCCTGTGAAACCGCTTTTCAACCGTTCTCAACCCGGTTCCTCGAACGTGAGCCTGCTCGATGCCCATCCGGCCGGGACGGCTCCGCACGTCTTCTCCCGTGGCGAGAGCGATGCCGTCTTCGGCGGTCCCGGCATCCTGGCGGTCAAAGGCCTGCAGAAAAGCTATCGCGGCCGCACCGTGGTGCAGGATGCGGGCCTGAACGTGCGCGCAGGCGAGGCGGTCGGCCTGCTCGGCCCCAACGGCGCCGGCAAGACCACCATCTTCTACATGATCACCGGCCTCGTCGCCGCCGATCGCGGCCTCATCAGCCTCGACGGTCACGATGTGACCGGCCTGCCCATGTATCGCCGCGCGCGCCTCGGCATCGGCTACCTGCCGCAGGAGGCCTCGATCTTCCGCGGTCTCAATGTGGAGGACAACATCCGCGCGGTGCTCGAAATCGTCGAGCCGAGCCGCAAGGAGCGCGAGCGCAAGCTCGACGCGCTGCTCGACGAGTTCAACATCACGCGCCTGCGCAAGGCTCCTTCCATCGCGCTCTCCGGCGGCGAGCGGCGCCGCTGCGAGATCGCCCGGGCGCTCGCCGGAGAGCCGACCTTCATGCTGCTCGACGAGCCCTTTGCCGGCATCGACCCCATCGCGGTCGGCGACATCCAGAACCTCGTCCGCCACCTGACCCGCCGCGGCATCGGCGTGCTGATCACGGATCACAACGTCCGCGAGACGCTCGGCCTCATCGACCGTGCCTACATCATCCATTCCGGCCGTGTGCTCACCGAGGGCGCCCCGGACGCGATCGTGTCGAACGAAGAAGTACGCCGCCTCTATCTCGGCGAGGACTTCCGGCTCTGACGGGCCCATCAGCGTCGGAGTTCAATAGGATTATTGCCCTTTTGACGCCGGCCGACGGAGCGCGGTAAAAGGACCGGGGCATGCAAGAAGCATGCCTAAATTTCTCCGGAGCGCGTTCATGGGTGCAATGCAACGGCTGGAACTGCGCCAGGGCCAGTCCCTGACGATGACTCCCCAGCTTGTGCAGTCCATCAAGCTCCTGCAGCTCTCCCATGCGGAACTCGCCGCCTATGTGGAGGCCGAGCTCGAGCGCAACCCGCTCCTGCAGGAGGGCGAATCCCCGGCCGATGCGCCCGTGCCGAGCCTTGCCGATTTTCTGCGTGCGAAGCAGCGGGCGGAGGCCGCTGGTCCGCGTGTCGTGCCCGGCCCGCCCCCATCCCGCAGCGAGGCCATGCCGGCCTCCTCCGGCCAGCCCGCCGGCTCCGGCCACAGCGAGCTCAAGCCGGAAATGGAGGCGACGCTCGCGCAGGCCACGAGCCTTGCCGGTCACCTTGAGGCACAGCTCGATCTCGCCACCGCCGATCCCCGCCTGCGCCGCATCGGCGAACATCTGATCCACGATCTCGACGAAGCCGGATACCTCACGGAAGACCTGTCGGAGATCGCGGCCCGGCTCGAGGTCGGGCTCGACGAAGCAGCGTCCGTGCTGAGCCTCATCCAGAGCTTCGAGCCGTCCGGAATCGGCGCGCGCGATCTCGCCGAATGCCTCGCGATCCAGCTGAAGGAGCGCGACCGGCTCGATCCGGCCATGCAGGCGCTTCTCGCCCATCTCCACCTCGTCGCGCGGCAGGATTTCGCAGGCCTGCAGAAGGTGTGCGGCGTCGATCATGAAGATCTCGCCGACATGCTGGCCGAGCTGCGCAGCCTGGAGCCAAAGCCCGGCCTCGCCTTCACGCCGGCGCCGGTCGATGTGCTCGTGGCGGATGTGCTGGTCCGGTCCACACCCGACGGCAGCTTCGCGGTCGAGCTGAACCCGGACACCCTGCCGAGGATCCTGCTCAATCGCTCCTATTATGCGGAAGTGGCGAAAGTCGTGCGCAAGGACGAGGACAAGAGCTTCCTGTCCGACTGCCTGCAGACCGCAAGCTGGCTCACCCGAAGCCTCGATCAGCGGGCCCGGACGATCCTGAGGGTGGCGGCCGAGATCGTCCGCCAGCAGGAGGACTTCTTTCGCGAGGGCGTCTCGGGTCTGCGCCCGATGACCCTCAGAAGCGTGGCCGAAGCGATTGGGATGCACGAATCCACCATCTCGCGGGTGGCCGCGAACAAGGCCCTCGGCACCGAGCGCGGCACGCATCCGATGCGGTTCTTCTTCAGCGCCGCGACCGGCGAGGGCGAGCATTCCGCCAAGGCGGTGAGGCACCGAATCAGGCAGCTGATCGAGGGCGAGAATCCCAGGATGGTGCTCTCGGATGAGGCAATTGCCCAGAAATTGAAAGCGGAGGGCATCCAGGTCGCCCGGCGCACCGTCGCCAAATACCGGGAAGCGATGCGCCTCCCGTCATCGTCCGACCGACGCAGGATTCACCGGGCCAAAGGCTGACAGGCCCTGGATTTCAAGGCTTGCATTGGCTTTCATTCGGATCATCATCGTCCCAAGCGCCGCCGATCGGCTATCCCAACCAAGCGACGGCGCAAGGGGAGGGAACCACGATGACATTGAGGGTGTCGGGGAAGAATCTCGATATCGGCGAAGCCCTTAGGTCTCAAGTTCAGGCGCGGATGGCAGGAGCGCTGTCGAAATATTTCGATGGCGGCTATACGGGCCACGTGACTGTCACCCGCGACGGCGCCGGCTTCCGTACCGAATGCGTGCTCCACCTGACCTCCGGCATGACCCTGGAAGCCTCCGGCGCGGCTCAGGATGCCTATGCCAGCTTCGACCAGACGGCGGGCCGAATCGAAAACCGCCTTCGCCGCTACAAGCAGCGGCTGAAGGACCGGACCGGTCCGGCGACGGGGCGCGCGGGCAACGGCCTCGAGATGGCCTATTCCGTCCTGGCCGCTCCGGGCGACGAGGCGGACGAGGAGGAGAGCTATCACCCTATGGTGATTGCGGAAACCACGAAGCCGCTGCACGCGTTCTCGGTCAGCGACGCTGTGATGCAGCTCGATCTGACGGGAGCGCCCGCTCTTGTGTTCATCCACGCTAGCACCGGACGCGTGAACGTCGTATATCGCCGCGGCGACGGGGCGATCGGATGGGTCGATCCGCCGCTCGCACAGCCTTGACGGGGTGTACCTCTTCTTGGCCCGGTTCTTGCGTGGAACGGTGAGAGGCCTTCCAGGCTTCACATCATAATGCAGCGTGATCGATGCCCTTGCTGGATTTTCTAGACCCTCGAGCCGTCCTGCCCGCCTTGCGCGTCAACGGCAAGAAGCAGGCTCTTCAGGAACTGGCCTCCCATGCGGCCCGCCTTACGGGTGTTTCCGACACCGCCATCTACGAGGCGCTTCTGCAACGCGAGCGCCTCGGCTCGACCGGGATCGGCGAGGGCATCGCCATCCCTCACGGCAAGCTGCCCGGTCTGACCCGGATCTTCGGCCTCATCGCACGCCTCGAGAAGCCGGTCGATTTCGAGGCCCTCGATGCCCAGCCCGTGGACGTGCTCTTCCTTCTCCTTGCTCCCGAAGGCGCCGGAGCCGATCACCTGAAGGCCCTGGCACGGGTGGCCCGCGTCCTGCGTGAGCCCGGGCTGATCGAGAGGGTACGGGTGACACGGGACGCCGCCGCCCTCTACGCCATCATGACCGAGCTGCCGAAGGCCGCCTGAGCTCGGTTTCTAACCTAACGTAAAGACCTCTTTAACCGCTCCGCCGCAATCCTGCCGCAAAGTCCTAAAAAGGGGATTCGGGGGATGTGGTCTTTGGCTCGGTTGAGGCAGCCGTCTGTCCGGCTGCGCGTCGCCACGTTGAGCGGCGTGATGGTGCTCGGCTTCGCCGTCATCGGCGCGGTGTTCCAGACGGGCCGACACGAGGTCGATCAGGCCCTTTCGGTCCAGCAGACCTATTCGGCCCTCGCCGAGCAGGCGAACCAGTTCCGCGGCCGTGCCGATGCCCTGAAGGTCACGGCCGGCGAATGGACGGCAAGCCGCCTCGGCCATCACGGGCAGGCCTTCATCGACCGTCACAAGGCGCTCGCCGCCCAGCTCGACGAAATGAATTCCGCCTCAGGTGCCGGACTGATCGAGACCGAGATCGCCTCCCTGAAGCAGCATGCCTCCGCCCTCATCGCCCAGGGCAATGCGCTCGGCAAGCTCTACACCGCCGTCGGCAGCAAGCCCGACGAGGGCGCCCAGGGCCGCCTCTTCAGGGCCGAGGCGAACCTGGAGAAGCTGGTGCGCCCCATGACCAGCAGCGGCGAGGCCATCGCCTGGCGCCTCTGGGCATCCATGCTCGGCATGTTCAATCAGGAGGCCCGCGCTCGCATCCTGCTCGAGGAAAGCATTCTCGGCGCCTTCGAGGTCGAGCAGGGCCGGTTCATCCGGGCGCTGGCGCAACTCTCCGCCGACTCGAAGGAGAAGGCCGCCATCGAATCTGCGAGCGTCACGTTCCAGGAGGCGTTCCATGCCTGGAGCGAGCTCGAGCATCAGGTCTCAGGCCAGGGCGAGAAGCTGATGGGGCAGTTCGACCTGCTCGTGCCGGCCCTCGACCAGCTCTTGGCCAAGGTCCGCGCCGAGGCGCACAAGACGGAACAGCAGCTCACCGCCTCGCAGAACCGCACCTTCTCCCTGATCCTCTGGGCGATGGGCATCACCCTGCTGATCGGCCTCGTCCTGAATTTCATCGTCGGGCGTTCGATCTCCCTGCCGCTGACCCGCCTGCAGCAGGCTATGCGGCGGCTCGCCGATGGCGACGCGGCAAGCGAGATCCCCTCGACCAGGGCCACCGATGAGATCGGAGCCATGGCGCGTACCGTGCTGGTCTTCCGCGACAACGCCCGCGAACGCGAGCGGCTGACGCACGAGCGCGAAGGGATGGCCGCTGTCGATGCGGAACGCGCCCATGCGATTTCCCATGCGATCGCCGCCTTCGATGCCTCCGTCGAACAGATCCTGATGGAAGTCCGCGATGTCACAGGGGACCTCGCGAAGGCATCCGGGCAGCTCGAGGGGTCGGCGCATCACGTGACCGAGCAGGCACAGATCGCGGGCCAGGCCTCGACCCGCACCGCCCAGAACATGTCGGCAGTGGCGAGCGCGGCCGAGGAACTCGATGCATCGCTTGCGGAAGTAGCAGCTCAGACGAGCGCCTCGGCAAGGGCCTCGGAGCGCGCCGTCGCCGAGGCGCGGGGCGCTTCGGGGAGCATGTCGAGCCTCTCGGCCGCCACGTCCCAGATCGGCGAGGTGGCGGGTCTCATCCGCTCCATCGCGGCGCAGACCAACCTTCTCGCCCTCAACGCCACCATCGAGGCGGCGCGGGCCGGCGAAGCGGGTAAGGGCTTCGCGGTCGTGGCAAGCGAGGTCAAGGACCTCGCCGGCCAGACCGCAAAGGCGACGGAGGAGATCGCCCGCCAGATCGAGGCGGTGCAGGCGGCCTCCCGCGAGACCCTCGTGGCGCTGGGCACCGTCCAGGCCTCGGTCGAGGATCTGGCGGGCGTGGTCGCCACCGTGGCCGGAACCGTCGGCCAGCAGACGGCAGCGGTGTCCGAGATCGCCCAATCGGTGGCGCAGGTCTCGACGGAGGCGCAGGCCGGTACTTCGGCGATCCAGACGACGCAGGGCGTTGCGGTTCAGTCCCTCGACGCAGCCCGCGCCGTGGCGGATTTGTCCGTCGCCCTCGAGCGGCAGGCCGAGCGCCTCGGTGCCGAGATCGGTCAGTTCCTGAACAACGTCAGGGCGGCGTGACACGCTGGGTGAGCGATTGCCTATCCGCAGATGGCGCCGGTTCACCTCTCCTTGAGGGAGAAGTCGCGCCGGAGGCGCCGGTGAGGGGTTACGCCCTCTCCGGATAAACCTGTTCCCCCTCACCCTCGCTTTCGCTCGACCTCTCCCCACCGGGGAGAGGTGAAACTGCGGCATCGCCGTGCCTCATCCTCACTCACAATCGACCAGAAGCGCCTTTGCGGGGAGAGCTCCCGTGTCTCACGGCCTCTGTGCCATCTCCCAGACAAGCTGGACATTGGCCGTATAGCGGATCGTCGCCGGCGGCACGATCGGCACCGACTCGGCGCCCTTGGCCATCGCCATGGACATGCGCATGTCGGCCTGCGGCTCGAAGGGCTGGGCGGAGCCGTCGCGGATCTCGATGAGCCTTCCCAAGCCGACGCCGGCCGCATTGGCATAGACTTCTGCCTGGCGGCGGGCATCGCGCACGGCCGCCTCGCGCGCCTTGTCGCCGCCCTCCTCCTGCCGGTCGAGGCCGAAGGTGACGGACTGGAAGGTCATATCGCCGCTCGCCAGGATCTCACCGGCGAGGCGCCCGACCCCGTCGAGGTCGCGGGTGGTGATCTGCAGCCGGTGATGGGCCGAGAATTTCGGCGTCTTCACTTCCTTGCCGTCCGGGCCGATCTGAGGCGGCGTCTGGAAGACCTGGAAATTGGCGGTGCGGATGTCCTCGCGCTTGACGCCGAGGCCCTGGATGCGGGCAAGGACCCGCTCGGTGGCCGTATTGTTGGCGCTGCTCGCCTGGGCCACCGTCTCGGCCTGCGTCGCCACGGTCACGTTCACGCGGGCGAAATCGGGCTTCAGCTCGGCCTCGCCCGTTCCCATGACGCTGATCGTCGGCGGCCGCGGCGGAAGGGGTTGGGCCATGGCCGGGGAGGCGAGGGTCAAGGCTGCAAGAGCGGCGGCGACGGCAAGGCGCATCGGGAAAAGTCCTTCATTAAAAGAAAAGCTCCGCCTCGTGGGCGGAGCTTTGAGGCATCGGGAAGATGCAGAAGCGAACCTGAGCGGCGGATTAACGGCCGGTCTTCACCCTCGTCCAGAGCCGGGTGACGGTGCGCTGGGAGCGCTCGTCGTAAGCCGTGTTGGTGAACAGGCGCTTCATGGTGGCATCGTCCGGATAGATGCCGGGATTGTCGAGGATGGCCTTGTTGATGTGCTGCTTCGCGGCGAGGTTGCCTGAGGCATAGGACACATAATTGGTGTTCATGCCGGCGATCTCGGGGCGCATCATGAAGTTGATGAACTCATGCGCTTCCTTGACGTTCTTGGCATCCGCCGGGATGACGAAGCTGTCGAACCACATCAGCGCGCCCTCGCGCGGGATGACGTAGCCGACCTCGACGCCGTTCTTGGCTTCCTCGGCCCGGTTCTTCGCCTGGATCATGTCGCCCGAATAGCCCACCGCCACGCAGATATCGCCGTTGGCGAGCGCGTTGATGTATTCGGAGGAATGGAACTTCTGGATGTTGCTGCGGATGCGGAACAGGGCGTCGCCCGCCTTGTTCAGATCCTCGAGGCGCTTCGAATCGGGGTTGAGACCAAGATAGGCGAGCACGCCGGGGAAGAGATCCTCCGGGCTGTCCAGCATGTAGATGCCGCAAGCCTTCAGCTTCGAGGCGATCTCCGGCTTCATCACCAGGTCCCAGGTGTTGAGCGGCACGTCGCCGAGGATGTCACGCACCTTCTTCACGTTGAGGCCGATGCCGGTCGTACCCCACATGTAGTTCACGGCATATTGGTTGCCCGGGTCGAAGACGGCGAGACGCTGCGTCACCTCAGGCCATTGATTGGCGAGGTTCGGCAGCTTCGCCTTGTCGAGCTTCTGGAACACCTTGGCGCCGATCAGGCGCTGCACGAAGGGGCCGGACGGCACCACGATGTCGTAGCCCGACTTGCCGGCCAGAAGCTTGGTCTCGACGATCTCGTTGTTGTCGTAGGTGTCGTAGACCACCTTGATGCCGGTCTGCTTCGTGAACTCGTCCAGCGCCTTCGGATCCACGTAATCGGACCAGTTGTAGACGTTGACCACGCGCTCCTGGGCGGTGGCGGCGGTGACGAGGCTTAAGGTCAGAGCAACCGAAGCGAGAAGACGGATCATTTTGGGGCTTGAACTCCTGCGGATAGAGTGACAACGGGGGCAGGCTAGGAAATTCCGGCACAAGAAACAATGTCCAAATTGCTGGTCTTGTTGACGGATTTCAGGCCGCCCGCTTGATCGCCTTGGCCAGCCGCTCCAGCCCGGCATCGAGCGTGGCATCCTTCTTGGCGAAGCAGAAGCGCACCACGTTCTTCACCGCACCCTCCGCGTAGAAGGCCGAGACCGGGATCGCCGCGACGCCATGCTCCATGACCAGGCGGCGGCAGAAGGCGACGTCGTCGGTCTCGCCCAGGGCTGAGATGTCGATATTGACGAAATAGGTGCCCTGGCTCGGGATCACGTCGAAGCCCAGCGTGCTCAGCCCTGCCGTGAAGCGGTCGCGGCTGCGGGCGAAGCTTTTGCGCATGTCCTCGAAATAGGCATCGTCCTTGGCCAAGCCGTAGGCTACTGCGGCTTGAAGGTTCGGCGCCGTGGTGAAGGCCAGGAACTGATGCGACTTCGCCAGCACTTTCATGATGGGGGGTGCCGCGCAGACGAAGCCGACCTTCCAGCCGGTGAGGCTGAAGATCTTGCCCGCCGAGCCGATCTTCACCGAGCGCTCGCGCATGCCTTCCAGCGCCAGGATCGTGCGGTGGCGCCGGCCGTCGAAGACCACATGCTCCCAGACCTCGTCGGAGATCGCGATGGCGTCGAAGCGGCGGCAGAAATCGGCGAGGAGATTCAAGTCCTCGTCCGAGAATGTCGTCGCCGTCGGGTTGAGCGGATTGTTGAACACGACCGCCTTGGTCTTCGGCGAGAAGGCCTTGGCGAGCGCCTCTTCCGTGAGCCGGAAATGGGGCGGCTGCAGGGTGACGAATTTCGGCACGCCGCCGGCGAGCCGCACGAGGGGCAGATAGGCGTCGTACATGGGCTCGAACAGCACGACCTCGTCGCCGGGCTCGACGATGCCGAGGATCGCGCCGGCGAGCGCCTCCGTCGCGCCCGAGGTCACCATCACTTCCGTGTTCGCATCGAGATCGACGCCCTGCCAGTGCCTGTAATGCGTCGCGATTGCCGTGCGCAGCTCCGGAATGCCCATCATCGAGGGATACTGGTTGTAGCCGTTGAGCACCGCATCCGCCGCCGCCCGCCGCACGTCCTCCGGGCCGGGATCGTCCGGAAAGCCCTGGCCGAGATTGATCGCGCCGGTTTCCCGGGCGAGGCTCGACATCACTTCGAAGATCGTGGTGGGCAGGTTGGCAAACAGAGGGTTCATGCCGCTCTCTCGATGTTGTTTCTTAAGGGCCGGCACGCTTCGTATCATGGAGCGCGGGAAGATCGAACCGGCATTGTGCAGCAGCCAGCACCTGTGGGCCCGCAAGCTTTGAGCTTGCGAGCCGTCAAGGTCGAGGGAGGCGCGGCGGGCAGCTCGGCGCACATTTGTTCGCCACCCTCCCCCGCTGAGGGGGGAGGGTTCGCACTGTGCGCGACGCGTCATGGCCGGGCCCGTCCCGGCCATCCGATGCGAAGGGCGCTGCGCTCCACCGATCGGGATCACCGGCACAAGGCCGGTGATGACGTAGCTAGGGTCATACCCGGCCTTACGGCCGCTTTGCCGTCCTTGCGTTTCGTGCTCTATCGGCGGAAGCAACGAAAATGCCCGCATGTCCCTCGCCCGGTCGCCCCTCATCCCCGGCCTCATTGCCCTGATCGGCGCCTTGAGCCTCGCGTCGCTCGTCGTCGGCCCAGCGCCGATCACGGTTCCCATGGCCCTGAAGGCGCTCGTGTCGGACCAGGGAGCGGCGAGCATCGTGGTGCGGGAGATCCGCCTGCCGCGCACGCTCCTCGCCCTCATGATCGGCTGGGTCTTCGGACTGTCGGGCGCAGGCCTGCAGGGCCTGCTGCGCAACCCGCTCGCCGACACCGCCGTGTTCGGCGCGCCGCAGGCGGCGGCCTTCGGAGCCGTGCTCGTGATCTATTCCGGGCTCATCGGCACCCTGTCCTGGGCCCTGCCTTTTGCTGCCATCGCCGGCGCGCTTCTCTCCGTCACCCTCGTGGTGGCGGTCGCGGGGCGCAGCGCCACTATCGTCGTGCTCGTGCTGGCGGGACTTGCCGTCGGCAGCCTGGCGGGAGCGGGCACGTCGCTCGCCATCAGCCTGTCGCCCAATCCCTTCGCGGTCACGGAGATCGTGTTCTGGCTCCTCGGCTCCTTCGAGGACCGCTCCATGATCCACGTGTTCCTGGCGGTGCCCTTCATCCTCCTCGCCACGATCCTGCTCCTTGCGGCCGCGCCGGGCCTGCGGGCTCTCGCACTCGGCGAGGACACGGCGCGAAGCCTCGGCATCCACGTGCCGCGCCTTAAGGTCCTCATCGTCGCAGGCGCTGCCATCGGCACCGGCGCCTCGGTGGCGGTCGCCGGGTCGATCGGCTTCGTCGGCCTCGTGGCGCCCCATCTCGTGCGCCCCTTCGTCGGCTACGACCCGGCCCGCACCCTCGTGCCGGCGGGTCTTGCCGGGGCGGCGCTTCTGATTGCCGCCGACATCGCCGTGCGGCTCATCCCGTCGCAAGGAGAGGTGAAGGTCGGCGTGCTGACCGCCCTGCTCGGCGTCCCCTTCTTCCTGTGGGTGATCGCCCGCCGCAAGGCGGAGCTGGTGGAGACGCCCGCATGAAGCCGCACCGCATGCTCCTGGAAGCCCGTGCCCTGTCGGTGAGTTTCGGCGAGAACCGCGCCCTCGCCGGGCTCGATCTCGCGCTCGAGCCCGGCCGCTTTACGGTGCTGATCGGCCCGAACGGCGCCGGCAAGACGACCCTGCTGCGGGCGTTTGCCGGGCTCATCGCGCCGGGTGCCGGCGCCGTGACCCTCGACGGCATGCCCCTTGCGCGCATGCGCCTCTCCGAGCGGGCGCGGGCCATCGCCTATCTGCCGCAGGGCGGCAGCATCGCCTGGCCGCTGCCGGTCGCGACGGTGGTGGCCCTCGGCCGCCTGCCGCATGGAGAGAGGCCGGATGCTCTCTCCCTCGCCGGGCGGGATGCGGTCGCGGACGCCCTGAGCTCGGTCGGGTTGCGGGATTTCGCGCAGCGGCCCGCCACGGCCCTTTCCGGCGGCGAGCGCGCGCGGGTGCTGCTGGCCCGCGCTCTCGCGACGCAGGCGCCCGTGCTCCTCGTGGATGAGCCCGTCGCCGCCCTCGATCCGCGCCATCAGCTCGTGGTGCTCAACCTCCTGAAGGCCCGGGCCCGGGCCGGCGCGACGGTCGTCGCCATCATGCACGACCTGACGCTCGCTGCCCGCTTCGCCGACGATATCGTCCTGCTCAGACAGGGAAAAATCGACGCCCATGGTCCGCCCGAGAGCGTCATGACCGCGCCGCGTCTCGCCGCAATTTTCGGGATCGGGACGCGGATCCTGCAGGAGGCGGAGGGCATCGTCATCGTCGCGGAAAGCGCTCTGCCCGAGGCCTGACAGGATTGCACCGCGGGCCTCGAATAAGTCATAGCGTTACATTGACAAAGAAGAGAGCCCGACCGATACCCGCTGACAGGGCATGGCAAAGTTATGAATCGGCAGGGTCTCAAGAAAGCGCTCATCGTAGTGCACGATCTCGTGATGACGGGCGTGGCCGTCGTCGCGACCTTCTACGTGCGCTTCGAGGGCTCGTTTCTCCTGGACCGCCTGGTTCACCTGCCGCTGTTCCTGCCGCCCTTCATCGCCTTTGCCGGCGTCGTCTACTGGTGGTCTCAGCTTTACAAATCCAAGTGGCGCTTTGCGTCGCTGCCGGATCTGTTCAACATCTTCCGCGCCGCGACCATCCTGGCGGTCACCCTGCTGGTGGTGGACTACATTCTCGTCTCGCCGCAGCTTCGCGGCACATTCTTTTTCGGCAAGATCACCATCGCCCTCTACTGGCTGATCCAGATGTTCCTGCTGGGCGGTCCGCGGCTTGCCTTCCGCTACATGAAATATGCGCGCTCGCGCCACACCCTGCAGCGCGATGCCAGCACGCCGACCCTGCTGCTCGGGCGCGGCAGCGATATCGAGGTGATCCTGCGCGCCATCGAGGCCGGTACGGTCAAGAAGACCCAGCCCAAGGGAATCCTGTCCTGGCGCACCGACGATCTCGGGCAGTCCATGCGCGGCGTTCCCGTGCTCGGCACCTTCACCGATCTCGATCAGGTCATCCAGGATTTCCACGAGCGCGGCACGCCGATCCGCCGCCTGCTGGCGACGCCGAGCGCCCTGGCGCCGGAGGCGAATCCCGACATGCTGCTCGCCCGGGCCCGGCGCCTGGGTCTCCCGCTGGTGCGGGTCACGAGCCTCGGCGAGGGCATGCGCGATGCCGAACTCGCACCGCTTGAGATCGAGGACCTGCTGCTGCGTCCGACCGTGCAGATCGACCGCAAGCGGCTCGAGACTTTCATCCGCGGCAAGCGCGTGCTGGTCACGGGCGGCGGCGGCTCCATCGGTTCGGAGATCTGCACCCGGGTCGTCGCCTTCGGCGCCAGCGATCTCATGATCCTGGAAAGCTCCGAGCCGTCCCTGCACCACATCCTCGAGAACCCGACCCTTCTGTCGAGCGACACCAATGTGGACGGCGTCATCGCCGACGTGCGCGACCGGGAGCGGGTGCTCGAGGTGATGAGCGCGTTCGGGCCCGAGGTGGTCTTCCATGCGGCCGCCCTCAAGCACGTGCCATATCTCGAGAAGCACTGGACCGAGGGCATCAAGACCAACGTCTTCGGCTCGGTCAACGTGGCCGACGCGGCGGTGGAAGCCGGTGCCGACACCATCGTCATGATCTCGACCGACAAGGCGATCGACCCGGTCTCGATGCTGGGCGCCACCAAGCGCTTCGCCGAGATGTATGGGCAGGCTTTGGACGCGGAATTCGCGGGGCGCAACGGAGCCACGCGCATCATCGCCGTGCGCTTCGGCAACGTTTTGGGTTCGGTCGGCTCCGTGGTGCCGAAATTCAAGGCGCAGATCGCCCGCGGCGGGCCGATCACCGTCACGCATCCCGACATGGTGCGCTACTTCATGACCACCCGCGAGGCGGCGGATCTTGTGCTCACCTCGGCCTCCCATGCGGAGGAGATCCGCGCCGTGACCGAGCGGACGAACGGCGAGGAGCGCGCGTCGGTCTATGTGCTGAAGATGGGCCAGCCGGTACGCATCTACGAGCTCGCCGAGCGCATGATCCGGCTCGCCGGCTACGAGCCCGGCGAGGACATCGAGATCGCCGTGACCGGCACGCGCCCCGGCGAGCGCCTGCACGAGATCCTCTTCGCCCGCGAGGAACCGCGCACGGAGATCGGCATCGACGGCGTCATGGCCGCCAAGCCCATCTTCGCCGATCGCGACCGGGTCGACGGATGGCTCCAGATCCTCACCCGCGCCATCCGCGAGGGCGACCGGGCCCTGGCCGAGCGGGTGTTCGAAGAGGCGATTCCGGAATTCAAGCGCCGGAAGCCGGCGCCCCAGCCTGTCGAGACAGTTCCGCAAGCGCGTCTCGCGTCGAACTGACCGGCTGCCAGCCCAGGTCTTTCAAGGCCTGCGGATCAGCGACCAGCGAGCCCGCCAGACGCTCGTAGGCCTCGCCCCTTCCCGCAAGCGATGCGGCTCCCCTGAGAATGAAGGACGGCACCGGAACGAGGCCCGGTCCGCGGCCGAGGCCCTGGCGCAGGGCCGTCACGATCTCGGGGATCGTCACAGGCTCCGGATCGGCGACGATGAAGGGGCGCCGCAGGGGGCCGTCGGCTCTCAGCACTGTGTCGATGGCAGAGGTGAGATTGTCGAGGGAGAGCAGCGAGCGCTTCGCCCTCAATCCGCCGAGCGGCAGCGGCCAGGGCGACTGCGCCAGGGCGAGCAGGGCTGCCATGTTGCCCTTCACGCCGGGGCCGTAGACGAGCACGGGACGCAACGCCGCCCAGTCGAGGCCGAGCGCAGCGAGGCCCCGCTCCGCCTCGAGCTTCGAGCGGCCGTAAGGGTCGGTCGGCTGCGGTTCCTCGGCCTCGGTGAGAATGGTCTGCGCCGCCGGTCCGCTCTGGGCGCGGATCGAGGACAGGAAGACGAAGCGCTTCACCCCGGCCCGCTCGGCAGCCTGGGCGAGCTTGATCGTCGCCTCGGTGTTGATGGTGCGGTAATCGTCCTCCGGCCGCCCCGACATGGCGTGCGCCAGACCGGCCGAATGGATCACTATGTCCACGTCGCGCAGCGCCGCCGCCATGTTGTGCGGTGAGGCGATGTCGCCGATCACGGCGCTCGCCGCGCCCGGCGGCACCTCGGACGGGCGGCGCAGCAGCACCCGGACCCGGTAGCCGCGCTTCGGCAGCTCGCTGAGAAGATGGCGGCCGATGAAGCCCGTGGCGCCGGTCAGGGCAATCAGGGGTGCATTCATCGGGAAAACTCCAATCGGGCCTGAGAGAAGCGTCTGAGAACCAGGCCGACGAGAACGATGCCCGCGGCAAGCGCCGCGATCTGCACAGTGCCTGACGGCCAGACGAGCGTGATCGTGGCGAGGCCGGCGAGAACGAGGTTGAGCCCGAACACATGAGCGCTGACGTTAAGCGCAGAGAAGCCGTTGTCGGTGGCCTTCTGGTAGAAATGGCTGCGATGCGCCTCCCACACCTTCTCGCCGCGGCGCAAACGGCGCAGCAGGGTGATGGTGGCATCCATCAGGTAATAGAGCGGCAGCAGGATCGCAGCCGCAAGCCCGCCCGCTCCGGCAAGCTGCAGCAGCATCCAGCCGACGAGAAGGCCGATCGGCAGCGAGCCGACATCGCCGAGGAAGAGCCGCGCGACGGGCTTGTTGAAGGGGGCGAAGCCGAGGAGCGCGCCGCACAGAGCTGCGGCGACATAATTGACTTCGGGAACGATGGCCTCCGCAGGCAAAGATTTCGTCGCCAAGACATACAAGGGAGCGATGGCGGCGGTCACAGGCACCATCTCGGCCACCGTGATCCAGTCGAGCCCATCCATGAAGTTGACGAGGTTCACGAACCAGACGCCGCCGAGAACGAGAAAAGCCTGCTCCACGACGAGAGGAACAGCTTCCGGCAGCACCCGCACGCCGCTCGTCACGACGATCGCCGCGACAGCACCGACCTGCAAGAGCAGGCGTGGAACCGCAGGCAGGGGACGAATGTCATCCACGGCGCCGACGACGGCCAGCGTCACGGTGGCGATCACCAGGACCGTGAAGGCGGTCGGCGGGACGCTGCCCGTGAGCATGAGGCCGATGGGCATGAGAAGGCAGGCGCCGATCACCGCGATTCCGCCACCCTGGGGAGTCGGGATCGTGTGGCTGGAGCGAGCGTTGGGCCGTGCCATCGCATAGCGCACGAGCAAAGGTTTCAGGCCCAGGATCAGCAGAGCCGAAACAAGAGCGGACCCCAACACGACGAGGAGGAAGATAAAGGACAACACGAGCTCGACCGGAACCATCTCAAGCCCCGTGATACCCACGATACCATTCGACGAAGCGTCCGATGCCGTCCTTCAGCGAGGTCGATGGCGCGAAGCCCACGTCGCGGCGCAGGTCCGTCACGTCGGCGCGGGTTTCCAGCACGTCGCCGGGAGGCAGAGGCACGTCCACGCGGTTGGCCTTCTTGCCCAGCGCCTCCTCGATCAGGGCGATCAGGTCGTTCACGTTCTCAGGGCTGTCGTTGCCGATATTGTAGACCCGGTGCGGCGCCGGGCCGGTGGCGGGATCGGGCCGCTCCGCGTTCCAGGACGGATCCGGCCGCGGTACACGGTCCACCAGCCGCACGATCCCCTCCACGATGTCGTCCACGTAGGTGAAGTCGCGCCAAACGTCACCCGCATTGGCGACCTGGATCTCGCGTCCTTCAGCGATGGCATGGGTGAACTTGTAGACCGCCATGTCGGGCCGGCCCCAGGGGCCGTAGACGGTGAAGAAGCGTAAGGCCGTCGCGGGCAGGCCGAAGAGGGAGGCGTAGGAATGCGCCATCATCTCGTTCGCCTTCTTGGTGGCGGCATAGAGGCTGATCGGGTGATCGGTGTTGTCGTGCTCGGAGAAGGGCAGCTTGCGGTTGGCGCCGTAGACCGAGCTCGACGAGGCATAGACGAGGTGCTGGATCTGCCCATGCCGGCAGGCCTCCAGCATGTTCATGAAGCCCATCAGGTTCGAGGCGGCATAGGGCCGCGGATCGACGAAGCGCACGCCCGGCTGGGCGGCGAGGTGGATCACCTTTTCGAAGCGGTGCTCCCGGAAGAGCTCCTGCGTCGCCTGCGCGTCGGCGAGATCCAGGCGTTCGCCGAGAAAGGTGTTGTGCGGGGCAAGGCGGGAGAACCGGGCCTCCTTCAGGCTCACGTCGTAATAGGGCGTGAAGCTGTCGACCCCGACGACCCGATGGCCCTCGGCCATAAGCCGCTGCGCCACATGGAAGCCGATGAAGCCCGCCGCGCCCGTCACTAGAATAGGAGCTGACATGAAGGTGCCCGCCAGATGATGTTGGCGGGCACCATAGTGGATTTTGCGGCAAAGGGGAGAGCGTTCGTTGCCTTTGAAGGGAGCGCTCCCGGATAGGCTGCCTAGACCACGAAGAAGTCCTTGTAGGTGAGGACAAGGTTCTTTTTGAGCTGGGCGAAGGCGACGGCGGCTCCGAACCCCGATCCGTCGGCATCGTAGCTCAGCAGGCCGGTGGCGGAATCGTAGATCAGGTGATCGTCCGCATCGAGCGCCCGGGTGCCGATTGTGAAGAACCCGCTCTGCAGCTGGACCGGCCGGGCGCTCGTACCCGCGCCGAGCTGGGTGAAGACCGCGTTGTCGAGCCAGATGCTGTCATCCGCTACGTCGAAGTCGCGAATCGTGTCGAGATTGCTGCCCACATTGAGCTTGGAGTCGAACACGAAGATGTCGCGCCCCGCATTGCCGAACAGCACGTCGTTGCCCGTTCCACCATAGATCGTGTCATGGCCGGAGCTGCCATAGACGGTGTCGTTTCCGGCATCGCCATAGACCTCATCATTGCCGGAGCCGCCATTGACCGTGTCGTTGCCGGAACCGCCGGAGACCCGGTCGTCGCCGGCGCCACCGGTGAGCTCATCGTTGCCGGAGCCGCCGGAGAGCCGATCATCGCCTTTATAGCCGTTGACGCGGTCGTTCCCGGTGCCGCCCTGGAGCTGATCGCTGCCCGTGCCACCGAGTATGGAATCGCGGCCCGAGCCGCCGATGACCGTGTCGTTGCCGGCGCCGCCTATGACCGTGTCGTTGCCGGCCAGGCCCTGCAGGACGTTGCTGCCGTCATTGCCCAACACCAGGTTGTGGAGGCTGTTGGCCAGCACATGGGCATTGCCGTTGCCGGTCAGGGTCAGGTTCTCGACATTTCCGGGCAGGTTGACCGTGCCGGATCCGCCGAAGAACACGTGATCGGTGCCGCTCGTCCCCAGGCTGGACGTGAGCTGCGATGGATCCGTGATCGTGATGTCGACGCCGCCGCCCGTATTGGGGACCACCACCGGACCGGGATCCGACGGGGGCAGAACGTGCTCGATGACGATGGCGCGCTGGCTGGCGAGGGAGGCCGGGCTTCCGGGCGCCGGAAGCGTCAGGGCCGCATCGTCGTTGGCGATGTTGCGGATCGTTGCGCCGTTCAGCGCCAGGGCCAAAGCTGATTGATAATCCAGATCCGCGCTCACATCGCCATCCTGCACCTGATAGGCGAAGGTCAGGACATTGCTGCCGGAGCCCGAGAGATAGACCGCGGATCGATCGATGCTGCCCGTCTCCAGGAGCAGGGTCGGGTTGCCGCCGGCCGCGTTCACGAGCACCGCCTGGTCGAAGGTCACGGTCACGTAAAGAACATCGCCGGCCCGGTAGGTGCCGTCGGGATTCGTGACATTCACATTCGTGACCGAGGGCTCGAGACTGTCGACGTCGATGACGATGGTATCGCTGTCGGTCTGTGCCCCGCCGCTTCCGGTGGATCCCAGATCCGATGTCGTGATCGCGAGGCTGGCCGGGCCGTAATAGCCGGCCGTCGGCGTGAAGACCAATCCGTTCAGGGCAGCGTTGATGCTGGCGAGGGTGCCTTCGAACGTCATCGTCGCATCCGCTGTGCCGGAGCCGACGAGGAAGCTCACGCCCGACAAGTCCGAGAGCGTGATCAGGCCATGTGCTGCGGTCAGCGTCACGCGGACGTTGCCGCCTCCCAGGTCGGAATCAGACACGGAAATGAGGTTGCCGTTACCGGCGCTGAACACCAGGCTCGTGTCCTGCAGCACCGTCTGCGCGGCGGGAACGGAATGGACCGGCGCGTCGTTCACGGCCGTCACGGCGAGCGTCACCGTCGTGGAATCCTGCTGACTGCCTCCGGATCCCGAGCCGCCGTTGTCGTCGATGGCGACGGTGAGGGTGACGTTGGATGTGGCATTCTGCGCGGTCGTGAAGCTGACCTGGCTCGCCGCCAGGAAGGCGTTGATGTCCGCAAGCGATCCGGACAGGGTGAGCGCATGCGAGCCCGAGCCGGACACCGTCACATTCAATCCGCTGGCGGCGGAAAGCGTGCCGGAGCCAACCGTCAGGGAGACCTCGACGATGCCGCTTCCCGCATCCACGTCACTGAAGCTGATACCGGTCAGCGCCGTGGGCACGTCCTCGGATACGGCGATGGAGCCGGGGGCCGTGACATTCGGCGCATCGTTGACCGGCGCGACATCCAGGGTGAGGGTCGCGCTGCCGGTCTTCGCACCGCCTGAACCCGTGTTGCCGTTGTCGTTGATCGCGACGTTCAGCGTCAGGTTTCCAGAGAAATTGGAAGCGGACGTGAAGGTCACGTTGCTTCCCGCGATGAAGGTATTGATGTTCGCGATGCTGCCCGTCAGCGTCAGGGCGCTGGTCGTGCCGCCGATCGTGACGCCTCCTCCGCTCGTCGCGCTCAAGGCGCCGCTCGCCACGGAGAGGGTCACCGTGACGGAGCTCGAGCCCGCATCAGCATCGCTGAAGCTGATGCCGGTGAGCGCGCCGGCTGTGTCCTCGACGATCGCGATGCTGGACGGCACGGTGACGACAGGCGTGTCGTTGGTGTTCGCGACGCTCACCGTCTTGGTCACGGATGCACTGGTCGCGCCGCCGTCATTGACGGCGAAGCTGATCGTGCGCGTGGCGGTGCTCGGTGTGTCCGAATTGTTGGCGTAGGTCACGCTGCGCAGGGCGGCCTGCCATTGGGCGGCCGTCGCCGTCGCACCCGCCGAGGTGAGCGTGAGCACGCCTGTCGCGGAATCGTAGCTGCCGGTGATGTTGCCGGCGGTGAGCCCGTCGTTCACGAACGCCAGCACATCCTGGGCGGAAGCGAAATTGCCGGTGATGCTCACCGTTGCGGAGGCGAAGGTCGCGTTGTCGCTGTCCGAGAGGGTGAGGCCCGAATCGATCACGACCGGCGTGGATGCAGTGTTGTCGCCTTCCGTGAAGGCCGTCGTCCCGCCGCTCGCCGTGACGACGGGGGCGTCGTTGACTGCGGTGACCGTGACGCTGACCGTGTCCGTTGCCGCGGAGAACGGTGTGCTGCCGCCGGATATCGAGGCGTCGACCTTGCTGCCCTGCATCCCGGCCGTCGCGCCGGTCTGATCCCAGGCGTGGTAGGTGAGACTGCCGGTGGTGCCGTTCACCCCATCCGGCACGAAGCGCACGCGATCGATCGCGCGCAGCAGCAGCGCCGCCGCGGACGAGACGGAGCCGATGTCGCTCCAGCTGGCGCCGCCATTCGTGCTGTACTGCCAGGTGCCGTTGCCCGATGCCAAACCGGTGACGGCGATGCCCTCGACCGCATTGAAGTCGACATCCGACACGCTGGTACCGAGAATGCTCCCGACGCTCTGTCCGGGATTGCTAACGTCGGTATCGGTGAGGCCCGTCAGCGTCGGCATGACAGGCGCCAGGACCGGTGCGTCGTTCACCATGGTGTATTGCTCGCCGGCGGTGTAGCCCGACGCGATCGTGTTGTTGGCAGCGTCCTTGATGCCGGTGCCCGAGCCCTTGAGATCGAGACGCAGCGTGCCGAAGCCTGTCAGGCTGCTGACGGTGACGGTGTAGGTGGTGCCCGAGCCGGTCACGGACGAAATGGTGCCGCCAGCCGTGCCGGTAGCGGTCAGGAGGAAGTCGCTCGCATCGACGCCGGTCACGCTCTCGCTGAACACGACCGTATAGGTGACGGTGCTGTCGTTGGTGAATTCGGCGCTGTTCCGGGTGATCGAGTTGACCGTCGGGGGCGTCGTGTCCGGCGGCGGCGTGTCGGTGTCGACGACGAGATTGTCGATCCAGAACGACGAGGTCGGGTTGGATGAAGTCGGGAAGACCTTGTAGTCATAAATCGTGATGGGCGCTGTCGTGGCCGCTATCGCCGGATCCCAATCGACATGCGTCCATTGCTCTCCGCCTTGGAAGGTGTTGGCAGAGAAATCCGAATCTCCGATGGTCGTGGTCGAGGCTGCGTTCGCGATCGCCATATAGGCGCCGAAGCCGTCATCGACCTGGACCGTTCCGTCATACCTTACGTCGGCCGACATGGCCTTGACGAGGTTGCCGTTGATGGCCGTGACCTCGATCTTGAATTCCTGGCCGCCGAAAGCCGGATCTTCGGAGAATGTCAGCCGTCCGTTTACGACGCTGAAGCTCCAGGCACCGGAGGCGGTCACTTTGAACTGCAGACCGTCGATCACGAGAATGCCGTCGCTGGCGTCGCCGTCCGTGATCGTCAACGGATCGAATGTAACCGTTCTCCAAGCCATGTATGCCCCCAGCCGATTTTTTAGGAGGGCATCCCTATCAGGCGAGTTGAGTAGCGGGAAGGTAAAGGAGCATGCAATTTGTTTATGTTACAGTATAAAGGTTCATTGAAAGCGAGTTATACTTGCTTGAATCTATATTCAACTAAGTGACAAAAAACGTTGTTGAACCGATGCTTAAGAGCCGATCGAGGGACACTGTGTGAATGTGGCCGCTTCCGGTCGATTCCGCGGCGTCATCGCGACGCATCCCTTGCCGCTCCCGTTCAGGCCCCCGAAAATCGGCGCTTCGAAGGATCTCGATGGCGAATCGGCGATGAGGTGATCAGCGTTCGCCGACCTGGGCGAGGGCGGGCTCGCGGTGGGCAGGGGCGATCTCGCAATCCGCGGGCTCGAACGCCATCGTCTGGCGCTCGCGGGCGATGAAGGCCGTGGGCATGATGGCCTGCATCTCGGCTTCGGAGGCTTTCAGATAGGCATCGTCATGGCCGGGATAGAGATGGAAGATCGCGAGAGACTTCACGTCGGCGCCCTGGGCGAGTTCGACGCCCTTCTGCCAGGTGGAATGGCCCCAGCCGCGGCAATAGGCATATTCGGAAGCCGAGAACATGCCGTCGAAGATCATGAGGTCGGCGCCGTGGACGAAATCGGCGAGACTTGGCTCGGGCCAGAGGTCGCTGTGCTCCACGTCGCTGATGTAGCAGACGCTGCGGCCCCGGTGGTTGATGCGAAAGCCCGTGGCGCCGCCGGGATGGTTCAGGAGATGCGTCTCGACCCGAAATCCGTCGTCGAAGATGAGAGGTTCGCCCGCATGGAATCCGTGATGCTCGAAACGGGCGGGCAGCTGGCTCAGGCGGACGGGGAAGAGCGGGGGGGCGAAGAGGCGGCTCAGGGGCTCCATGGCGCTCTCGCCGTCGAGATTGCCGCAATAGGTGCGGATCACGCGCTCCTTGGCGAGCAGGGCGGGCTTGAAGAAGGGAAGGCCGCTGATGTGGTCGAGATGGAGATGGCTGAGGAGGATGTCGATCTTGTCGGGAGCGCTGGGGCCGAGCTCGGCGCCGAGGGCGGCAAGGCCGGATCCGGCATCGAAAATGAAGAGGCGCTCGCCGCATCGGACTTCGACACAGGGAGTGTGCGAGCCAAACTCGACGAATTGCGGGCCGGATGCACAGGTGGAGCCGCGTGTGCCCCAAAACCGGACCTGCAACGCGTCAGAGGATGCAACACGCCTTACCATGTCAGGATCATGACCAATCGAAAACCCTGCTGATGTGCGCTAGCGCACACCGGTAAGCTGCTCCCGAGGGGGATGCCGGGTCAAGGTGAAACCTGTCAGGCACTCAGCGCCTCCCGTTCTCCGCCGCGGTGATCGACCACGGGCTCGCCCCTCTCGAAACGGATAACCGCGTCGAAGGGCGGTTGATCCATGGCAGGCGAAATCGACGGCGTCACCAGGATGAGGCCGCGGCCCACGAGGGCGCGGCGCAGGTTGGCGACCAGCTTGTCGGCGGCCGGCCCCGGCAAACCGTCGAGGGCCCGCTGCACCACCAGGATGCTGGGCCTGCGCACGAGGGCGCGCACGAGATCGATGGCGGCGACCTCGCTCAGGGTCAGGTCATCGCCCTGGACGTCGATGGGCGTGTCGAGGCCGATGCGCGAGACCTCGCCGTCGAGGCCGCGCTGGGTCAGGACGCGGCGCGCCACCTCCTGCACCCCTTCGAGCGCGCCGGCTTGGTCAGCGGCGATGCGCCCGAAGAGGAGATTGTCCTGGATGCTCGCCGCGGCGCAGAAGCGTTCCTCGTCGTAGAATTCGATCGCGGATTTCAGGCTCACCGGCAGCATGCGCGCGAAATCCGCCCTTGCGACGAGGATCTGCCGTTCCAGGGCGGGTTCGAGCAGGCCGAGGCGGTGCCGGCTCTCGTTGTAGCGCAGGGCAAGGCCGGTCAGGCGCTCCCGGTCGCGGGCGGTCTGATCGCTGCGGCGCTGCTCGTTCCTGCGGTCGACGAGGTCCTGGAAATAGGGCCGGTCGGCGGCGGAGAAGAAGGAGAAGCGCTCGAAGAGGGGCGACCCGTCCGGAATATCCGCGAAGATCTCGATCATGCTGGTCGCGATCGACAGGCCCATCCGGGCGAGCGGCTTCGTCAGCTCGTTGGCTTCCAGAATCGCCCGCACGAAGGGGTGGCCCGACAGGCGGTCCTCGTGGAACGTATCGCCGATCGGCTGCCCGAAGAGCAGGTTCTCGCCGATCGTGGCGTAGCGGTTGTAGCGCTCCATGCCGAAGGGATCGACGAAGCGGTCGAGATTCTCGCCGGCGAGCGCCGCCTGCACGGCCCGGCGCGCCTCCACGATGTCGGCGGCAAGCTTCGGTTCGCGCTCGGGATTAAGAGTACCGGAGAGGCCGCGCGCATGGGTCAGGCGGTCGAGGCCGGCGATGGCGACGGCCTCGGACAGGCGGTGGTCGATCTCGCCCGCCGGCGCGATGCAGCCATAGAGCAGATTGTCCTTCAGGCTTCCCTCGATCAGCACCGTGTTTCCGGCAAAGGCGATGTGCCGGCTGCGCCCCACGGGATCGGCGGCGGCCAGATCGACGCCGCCATAGGTGAGACGGCCGACCGAAGGCGGCAGCTGGCCGCTCATGAGGGCGGCGAGGAGGCGTGGGCCTGCATCCCCGTCGCCGACGAGCGCCACATGGGCCGGAAAGGCGAGGTTCAGGTTGACCGAGACCACGCGGGCGCCGCTCGCTGCGTCGTAGGCGGAGACGCCCCGGGCCACGAGGGAGCCGCTTTCGGGGAGAGCGGCCTTGCTCTTCAGGGCGGCGCGCAGCTTGAGCGGAACCAGCCCCTTGCCGAGATCGATCAGCAGGGCCCGGGCCCTCAAGGCGAGCCGGTGCCATTGCACGACCTCGCGGGTGCCGTAGGCGGAGAGCGCCGCGGCGAGCACGCAGGCCGCGACCGTTCCCGCGCTCAAGGGGCGGACCTGGGAGAACCAGGCGCCGAGGGCCAGCACCGACAGGGGCGCAAGCATCAGCACTGCTGCCGAGGTCGCTTCGGCAAGCGCGAGGCGATATTCCGTCAGCCGCACCGGCCGGTGGCTCAGGGCCAGGGCCTCGCGCACCCGGTCGCGCTCATAGGGTCCGGTGCCGTGCGCGCGCAGGGCCGGAATGCGCTGTTCGAGCTCGGCGAACACGCCCTCCGCCTGATCGCCCTCCCGATGCCGCGCGGCGGTGGCATCGAAGCGCAGGAGGGAGCGGCGGGCGCTGATGAGAGCGCCGACGGCCAGAACGGCGGCGAGCGCGGCGCCGAGATACCAGTCCATGAAGAAGACATAGACGCAGGCGAGCGCGATCATGCCGCCGAGCTTCACCGGGATGAGCAGGCTCGACCCGAGCACGCCGTTCTCGCGGGCAAGCCCCCGGGCGGCGAGCGCCGTCACCATCGCCAACTCGTCATGGGAGGCCGAGGGCACTTTCAGGATGACGTCGAGGGTTGCCGACTGGGTTCTCGCCAGCATCGCCGAGCCGATCCCGATGGTCAGCGCCTCGAGCCCGGCCAGGATCAGGCCGAGAAGCAGGGGGATGATGAGGATACCGGCGATCGCGGCGATCGCGAAGGCTTCCGGCGACAGCACGAATCCGGGAAACAGCACGAGGGGCTCGGGCCAGAGCTGGCCGGGCGGATGGATGGCGAACCTCAGGAACGCGGCCGGCGTGTTCCAGCCGCCGCCGGTGGCCCGGTCGACGACGATGCGCACCAGATCGAAGCCGATCAGGATCAGAAGACCGGCCAGAGCCAGAAGGCCGAAGCCGACGAGATGGCGAAGCGGAGAGGTTTTCCATGCCAGGCGCAGCGGATCGCGCTCGATGACAACTCCCAAGGACAACTCCAGGATTGACGAGAATTCAAAAACGGAAGCGGAGCCTAGCGCATTGCGCGGAAAAAGGGACCCGGTTTTGCGTGCCTTAAGGGCAGCAATTTGGGCTGAGGGGTGCGCTTCGGCACATGGGGCCTGATTCCGCAGGGATTCGCCCTCGCGAATTCAGTGTCGGACCTTGCTCGAGGACCCCTCGCCGCGCCGCACTTCCCCCCTATGTCACCCTCCTGATTCACTGCTTTGCCTGTCACGGGGGATTGCGAGCCAGCCATGACATGCTCCCTGCCGCTCGATCCGGTTTTCCAGCTTGTCCTCGAGCTTCCGACCCGCAGGCCGAATTCCGGCCTGCCGCATCGCCTGACTCCTCTGTTCCAGGAACTGGCTGCGGCGGAGCCCGACCGTCCGGTGGAGGAGATCGAGGATCAGATCTGGGCCCTGTGGGGATCGCACGAGGACAGGCTTGCGGAGGAGACCATGGCGGCGGCCGTGGATGCCATGGGCTCGGGCTCGCTCAGGCAGGCGCGGCCCCTCCTCGATCATCTCGTCGAGAAGCATCCCTGCTGGGCGGAGGCCTGGAACAAGCGGGCGACGCTCGCCTCCATCGAGAAGCGCGATGCGGACAGCCTGCTCGACATCGCGCAGACCCTGCGTCTCGAGCCGCGCCATTTCGGCGCCATCGCCGGATTCGGCAATATCTGCCTGCGCCACGGCCATCTCAACGAGGCCCGCGCCGCGTTCCAGATCGCTCTGTTCATCAATCCGCACATGGACGATCTGCGCGACATGCTGGAGAACCTGTCACCGCATCACCTGATGCTGCATTGAGGGACCGCCGATTCTCTAAGGGAAGGTGCCCCGAGAGCGCTCCGTCAAGGCTCTTCTCCATTACGGAATCGTAATCCTCCCGCAATGCAGCGTGCAGCGCAGCATGCCTACCATCATCTCTCCATCGGCTTGAAACGGAGCATCAGGCATGACTTCGATCCTGGAAACGGGAGATGACGACAGAGCGATGGTTTCCCCTTCCGACCTGAAGCAGATCAGGGATGCGGTCGACGCATTGAGGGCCTCCCACCCCCGCAGCGTCCTGGCCGATCTCGTCGAGGAGAAGCTGCGCAGGATCGAGAACGATCACCTGCCGCATCTCGAGGTACCGCAAGCACCGGAGTGGCGGCTTTTCTGGTAAGAGAAACGAACGGCGACGGCCCGGTTTCGCAGCCGGCATCTGCCGTCGACAAGGAGAGAATGAATGCTCGTTACCGAAGCGAAGGTTCCAACCGCCCATGCGAGCCGCTACCTGCAGCAGCTGAGCAAGCATTGGTCGCATAAATTCAACGTTACCTTCGACACGATTCAGAGCACGATCCCCTTTGCCGAGGACCGGAAGGCGGAGCTTGCCGCGACGCCCGATCATCTGCAGATCAAGCTCAGCACCGCGGACGAGGAGACGCGGGACCGCATGAAGAAAGTGATCGAGGATCACCTCAACCGTTTCGCCTTCCGCGAGACGCTGGAATACGCCTGGACCTGATGTCTTCGAAACGCCGGTAAAACGTCTCCTATACCAAGCGTCTCGTTCAAGCTTGGCCTTGGGATCAAAGGACTTTGGAGCAGGAAAGTTCGACCGTTGCGGCGATTGCCGTGGATTGCCCGGCGACTATATTCAGCCGCTATGATCAACAGGGCCGCTCTATCCGCCGGTTCGACCGACGAACCGGCATCGCCGTCGACATGCATCGCGCCACGTGCGATCGCCCGGTCGTGGAGCCGCTCATGGAAAGAGTGGATGGGCGCGCGTGCACGGTGAACTCAGGACGGCGCCCGCCGATTTTCTCGCCGGCGGCGGCGAAGCGTCGGATCTGATGAAAACCTTCGACTGGGCCGCCACCTCCATCGGGCCGATGGATCTGTGGCCGCAGAGCCTGCGCACCACCATCAGCATCATGCTGCGCTCGCCGATCCCCATGGTCCTTCTCTGGGGCGCCGACGGGATCATGATCTACAACGACGCCTACACGATCTTCGCCGGTGGGCGGCATCCGCGTCTGTTCGGCTCCAAGGTGCTCGAGGGCTGGGCGGAGGTGGCGGATTTCAACGCCAATGTGATGCGCGTCGGCATGGCCGGCGGCACGCTCTCGTACCGCGACCAGGAACTCACCCTTTACCGCAACGGGGTTCCAGAACAGGTCTGGATGAACCTGGATTACAGTCCCGTCATCGACGAGACAGGAAGGCCGGGCGGTGTCCTTGCTATCGTGGTGGAAACGACCGAGCGGGTGCTGGCCGAGCGCCGGATCTCCGCGGAGAAGGACCGGCTGCGCGAACTCTTCCATCAGGCGCCGGGCTTCATGGTCATCTACAGCGGTCCCGACCATGTGTTCGAACTCGTCAACGAGGCCTATTACCAGCTGGTCGGTCGCCGCGAGATCGTCGGCAAGCCGCTTCTCGAGGCTCTGCCGGAAGTGGCCGGACAGGGTTTCGACAAGCTGCTCGACACGGTCTACGAAACCGAAGAGCCCTATGTCGGCCGCGGATTGCCCGTCTACCTGCAGCGGGATCCCTCGAAGGAGCCGGAGCAGCGCTTCGTCGATTTCGTCTTTCAGCCGATCCGGGATGCGCAGGGGCGTGTCACGGGCATCTTCGCCGAGGGCAGCGACGTCACCGAGCGCCTCCGTTCGGAAGATCACCAGCGTCTCCTGCTCAACGAACTCAACCATCGGGTCAAGAACACCCTGGCGACGGTGCAGTCGATCGCGTCGCAGACCTTGCGAACCGCGGCATCGACCGTCGCCGCGCGCGAGGCGATCGAGTCCCGGCTCTTCGCCCTCTCCCGCGCCCATGACGTGCTGACCCGGGAGAACTGGGACGGCGCCTGGATCGGCGAGGTCGTGGCCCAGGCGATGTCGGCCTTCCAGTCGGTCGACCAGAGCCGCATCCATTGCCATGGTCCCGCGATTCGCCTGCCGCCGAACGTGGCGCTTGCCCTCGCGATGGCGCTGCACGAACTCGCGACCAATGCCGTGAAATACGGTGCCTTGTCGAACGAGGTGGGGCAGGTCGAACTCTCGTGGCGCGTCGACCGTATGCGGGAGCTGCCGCATCTGCTCCTGCGATGGGAGGAAAAGGGAGGCCCGCGCGTCGTTCCGCCGTTGCGGAGGGGATTCGGCACACGGCTCGTCGAGCGCAGCCTCGCCCAAGGCCATCTCGGCGGCGAGGCGATGATCGATTTCGCCCCGGCGGGGGTCGTCTGCACCGTCGATGCGCCCCTCCTGGACACGGAGGTGGCCGTCCTGATCTGAAGCCGGGAACGGCCTGCAGCCGCACGAGCGCGACAACCTTGCCATTGCAGGCGGATAGCGAGGGCGTACCTTAGGCGCCATGTCCGATTCGCCCGCTATTCTTTCCCGTCCCATCGTCCTGCCGATCGACGGCCGCCAATCCGCGGCCGCCTCAGGAATTCAGCGCGGCGTGCGCCGCCTGTTCTCTGAACTCGGCCACGTCACCCTGCCCGAATTCACCCTGGCCAACGGGCGGCGCGCGGATCTCATCGCGCTTGCGCCCGACGGAGCGCTCACCATCGTCGAGATCAAGTCGAGCATCGCCGATTTCCGGGCCGACAGGAAATGGCCGGATTACGAGGATTTCTGCGACCGTTTTTATTTCGCCGTGCCGGAAACGGTGCCCTTCGACATTCTGCCCGAGGATCGCGGCCTGATCATTGCCGACGGCTTCGGCGCGGCGATCGTCCGGCCCTCGGCTCACCGCCAGCTCGCCGGCGCCCGCCGCAAGGCGGTCACCCTGCGCTTCGCCCACGCCGCCGCCGCCCTGCTGCATGCCCTGGCCGATCCCGACAGGATCGCCGACGGAAGGCTGTAACCGCGCCTTGTCGTTCCGGGGCGGCCAAAGGCCGGGCCCGGAATCCCTAACCGCTGACGAGGCAGAAAGAGGCGCAATGCTGCTCGCGCTTTCCTGATAGGTTGTGTTTATGGATTCCGGGTTCCGCTGCGCGGCCCCGGAATGACATGGTGGATTTACCTTGCGGCATGCTTCGCCATAATCCGCGTCATAGGCAGGCTGTGGCGATGAGGGGCCGTCATGGAACAAGCAATCAGGTTTCTGCTCAGCAACTTCACGCTGACGCTTTTCGTCATTGGGCTGATCGCATCGCTGATCGCCCTGCTGCGCCGGCCGAGACCGTGGAGCAGCGCGACGGTGGTCGAGGCGCTCCTGTCCTGGTTCCTGTTCTTCTCGCTCGGGGTCAGCTTTTTCTACAACTTCGTCATGCACGTCTTCTTCTCGGAGATGGCGGCCGCCTTCATCGGCTGGCAGGACAGTCCGTTCCAGAAGGAAGTCGGCTTTGCCAGCCTCGGCTTCTCCGTGGTGGGGTTCATGGCCTTCAAGGGCGGCGACGGCATGCGTCTCGCAGCGATCGTCGGACCGGCCTGCTTCCTCTGGGGCGCCGCCATCGGCCATGCGGTGCAGATGGTGGAGGCGCACAACTACGCCTCCGGCAATGCCGGCGTGATCTTCTACACCGACATCCTGCTGCCGCTCTTCGGTCTTGCCATGCTGTGGATGCGGCGCCGGACAGATGTCGCGCCGAAGGCGGCCCAGACGCCGGCCTTCCCGCGCTGAGACCAGGCGCGAGACAGTTCTAGCGCGGGGCGCGCTTGGCCAAAATCCGTTGCAGGGTGCGACGGTGCATGTTGAGCCGGCGCGCGGTTTCCGACACGTTGCGGCCGCACAGCTCGTAAACCCGCTGGATATGCTCCCAGCGCACCCGGTCCGCCGACATGGGGTTCTCGGGCGGAAGCGCCCGCTCGCCGGGCTGGGCCATCAGGGCGGCATGGATCTCGTCCGCATCCGCGGGTTTCGCCAGATAGTCGAAGGCGCCCATCTTCACGGCCGTGACCGCGGTCGCGATGTTGCCGTAACCGGTCAGGATGACGCCGCGGGCATCGGGGCGCCGGTTCTTGAGGCGTTCGATCACGTCGAGCCCGTTGCCGTCGCCGAGACGCATGTCGATCACGGCGAAGGCCGGCGGCTCGTTCTCGATGGCGGCAATGCCGTCGGCAACGCTTTCGGCCACGCGAACCAGATAGCCGCGGCCTTCCATGGCGCGGGCGAGACGGGTCGAGAAAGGCCGGTCGTCGTCGACGATCAAGAGACTCTTGTCGGCGCGGTCTTCGAACGCGGCAGGCGCATCGGCCATCAGACCATCTCCTTGCATCTCGAGGCTGAACTCCTTGAAGGTGTGAGCCGGGAAAAGCACGAGCCCGGCCCCCCTTACATATGGGAATTCTTCCCCTAACCTTTGAGAGCGAGCTCGCCCTCACCCTGCGGCGAAATTGCCGCACCTCGATCAAACGCATGACGGGGCCAAACGATCCGCGCGATGGCGCCCGAGGCAGGCGGCGCAGCATTGGTCAGGGTCAATTCGGCCCCCGAACGCTCGATCAGGGTCTTGGCGATGAACAGGCCCAGACCCAGGCCTCCGCCCTCCTCGCTGTCCTCGGTCCGCTCGGCCGCGCTTCGCGTCGTCACGTAGGGTTCTCCGACTCTCAGCAGAATATCGGGAGCGTAGCCGGGGCCGTCATCCCTGATCTCGATGAAAACCTCGTGAGGAGACCAGCTGGCCTCGATGGTGACCTTGCTCTCGGCGAAGTCGGTGGCGTTGTCGAGGATGTTGGACAGGCCGTACACCACACCCGGGTTGCGCCGCCCGATCGGCTCGGGGCCGTCGCCCGACGCCGTGACCGTCACGTCGAAGCCGACCGCGCGCTGCGGCTCGACGATCTCCTCGACGAGATGGCTGAGCGAGATCGTCTCCAGGAACTCGGTCTCGTCCTCCTGCCCCATGGAGGTGAGCTTGGTCAGGATGGTGCGGCAGCGCTCCACCTGCTCCTGCAGAAGCTTCAGATCCTCCCCGACCGGCCCCTCCTTGGGCATGGAATGGATCATTTCCTTCGTCACCAGGGCGATGGTGGCGAGCGGCGTTCCAAGCTCGTGGGCGGCAGCGGCCGCCAGGCCGTCGAGCTGGGACAGGTGCTGTTCGCGGGCGAGCACCAGCTCGGTGGCGGCGAGCGCCTGAGCGAGCTGGCGCGCCTCCTCCGCCACGCGCCAGGCATAGATGCCGGTGAAGGCGGTGCCGAGCAGGATCGCGGTCCAGATGCCTGTGACGTAAAGGAAGGGAAGCGTGAAGCTCTGCCCCGGAAACCAGGGCAGGGGCTTGTGGACGAGCACGAGGAAGGTGGCGCAGCCGACGGCGAGAAGGCCGAGTCCCAGGGTACGCTCGGGGGTGAGCGCCGTGGCCGAGATCAGGACGGGCGCCAGAAAAAGCATGGCGAAGGGGTTTTCCAGCCCGCCCGTGAGGTAAAGGAGCCCCGCAAGCTGCAGGATGTCGAAGGCGAGCAGCGCCGTGGCGATGTTGTCGCTGAGCCGGTGACTCGCCGGATACTGGATGCGCAGCAGGATGTTGACCCAGACCGAAACGCCGATCACCAGGAAGCAGAGGGCGAAGGGCAGGGAAAATCCGAGGCCGAATCGCACCCCGGCGACGGCCACCCCCTGGCCCACGATGGCGAGCCAGCGCAGGCGGACGAGCGTGTCGAGGCGCAGGTGCCTGGCGTGATGCGTCAGGCTCTTCTGGTCGATCTTGGACATCCCCGAACAGAATAGGGCCTGCCCCTCGTTCGCCAAGCATCCGCTGACAGCCTATTTTCCTAGTGCCTCCGGCCGCCCGATGCCGGTTCGGTAACGGCGCAAGCTTGGCTGTAGAAATCCGAGCCCATTTTTCTGCACGATCCGCTGATTCCGGCCGCCGGGCGCCCCTGAAACCAAAGTAGGTGATCCGTTTTCGCAGGGAAAGAACTAGGCTGTTGCATTGGAATTGAGGAACTTTAATCTTAAAATTACGGTTGAGGATAAAGCCTACCGCTAGCTGCGAGAAAAGGCGCCCGGCCCTTGTGGGGATACAGATGAACCTATCTTATGTTTGGTACGATACCGCGCATTGGCTCTTAAGCCCCGCGCGCGCGGCCTCCGATTTGACGAAGCATTTCTTTGACAATCCCGACAATCCGCTGACGCACACCCCCTATGGCCGCACGGTCTCGGCGGCCTGCGAGCTGTTCGAGCGCACCACTCGGCGCTATGCCAAGCCCGATTTCGGCTTCGCGACGACAATCGTCGGCAACGAGGAGGTCGCGGTCGCCGAGCGGATCGTGTGGGAGCGCCCCTTCTGCCGAATCATCTCGTTCGAGCGCGATTCGGCCGTTGCCGAGAACCAGCCGAAGCTTCTGATCGTGGCGCCCATGTCGGGCCATTACGCCACCCTCCTGCGCGGCACGGCCGAGACCTTCCTGCCCACGCACCAGGTCATGATCACGGATTGGGCCGATGCCAGCATGGTGCCGCTGGCCGAGGGCCGCTTCGACCTCGACGATTATATCGACTACCTCAAGGCCATGATTCGGGACCTCGGGCCGGACCTGAACGTGATGGCGGTCTGCCAGCCGGCCGTGCCCGTGATCGCCGCCGTCGCGCGGCTCGAGGCCGAGAACGATCCCTCCATTCCGCGCTCCATGGTCCTCATGGGCGGTCCCATCGACACCCGCCGCTCCCCCACCGCCGTCAACCGGCTGGCCGAGGAGCGCGGCATCGAGTGGTTCCGCCGGCACTGCATCACCAAGGTGCCCCCGTCCCATCCGGGCTTCTGGCGCGACGTCTATCCGGGCTTCCTGCAGCTTTCCGGCTTCATGGCCATGAACATCGACCGGCATCTCACCGCCCATTGGGAAATGTTCAACCACCTCGTGGAGGGCGACGGCGATTCGGCCGAGAAGCACCGGGACTTCTACGACGAGTACCTCGCCGTCATGGACCTGACCGCGGAATTCTACCTCCAGACGGTCGAGACCGTGTTCGTCGAGCATGCCCTGCCCAAGGGCGAGATGATGCACCGGGACCAGCCGGTGGACCTCATGGCCATCCGGCGCTGCGCCATCATGGCCGTCGAGGGCGAGCGGGACGACATTTCGGGCGTCGGCCAGACCCTGGCGGCGCTCGACCTGACGCCGAACCTCTCCTCGGACAAGAAGCTCTACCATCTGCAGACCGGGGTCGGTCATTATGGCGTCTTCAACGGCTCCCGGTTCAGGGCTCAGATCGCTCCTCGAATTGTTGAATTCATTGAGAATCACACTCGAGAACCCGTACGGAGGCAGGCGTCAAGAGCCTGAGTCTGTTCCCGATGCGTTCCTAGCAGCGGCAAACGGCTGCGCTGACAGAATCGACGTAGCAGGGCAGATTGCGGACATGAAATCCGCCCTGTTCCGCCGCGTTCCTGCGGACCCGCCTCATCTCAAGGTTCTTCACGGGGGCCAATCCTTCAAGGTGGCCCTCAAGCGCCGGCCGACCGCCAAGCGAATCACGCTGCGCGTCTCCAACGCGACCGGCGAGGTCGTGCTCAGCATTCCCGAGCGCACCGATGTGGGCCTTGCCCAGAAATTCGCCGACAGCCACAGCCAATGGATCGCCACACGGCTCGCCAAGGTGCCGGAGCGGGTGATCTTCGAGCCCGGCGCCCTGGTGCCCCTGCGCGGTGTGCCTCACCGGGTCGTCCACTGGTCGACGATCCGCGGCGTGACCCAGGCCACGACCGGGGGCGCCGGCGAGCCGATCATCGCGGTCACGGGCGAGACCACTCATGTGGCCCGGCGGGTACGCGACTTCCTCGAGGCCGAGGCCAAGAAGGATTTTGCCGTCGCCGTGAAGAAGCATACGGCCCAGCTCGGGGTTCCGGCCAAGCGCATCACCGTGCGCGACACCAAGAGCCGCTGGGGTTCGTGCTCGGCCAACGGGGCGCTGAACTTCTCCTGGCGCCTGATCATGGCCCCGCCCTTCGTGCTCGACTATCTCGCCGCCCACGAGGTGGCCCACTTGCGCGAGCTCAACCATTCCGCCCGCTTCTGGAAGATCACCTACCAGCTCTGCCCGCGCACGGACGACGCGGAGGCTTGGCTCAAGACCTACGGCAGCGCCCTGCACCGGATCGGGTGACGGGCCCGCCGTACGGTGTCATCCCCGGCGGTCCGCAGGACCGGGAAGGGGATCCACTCACCGGTTCGGCACTATGGATACCTCTCCGCTACGCTCCGGCCTGGAATGACACCGGCCTCATGCACCTCCCACGTCATGGCCGGCCTCGTGCCGGCCATCCCGATGCGGAAAAGCGCGGCGCCTCTCACATCGGGATCACCGGCACAAGGCCGGTGATGACAAGCGGAAGTTTATCTTAAGCAGTGACAGGGACGCGGTTTGGGCTTAACCCGGCGAGCCTCTCAAGGTTGAACGCGCCACATGCTCAAGCCCGATACCCTGGCCCTCACCGCCGTCCTGGCGCTTCTGACCGCTCTGGGGCCCCTCTCGACCGACATGTACCTGCCCTCCCTGCCCGCGATCGCGGCGGGACTTCAGGCCAGCACCGGCCAGACGCAGCTGACCCTTTCCGCCTTTCTCCTCGGCTTTGCCGCCGGGCAGTTCTTCTATGGCCCGATCTCCGACCGGATCGGACGCAAGCCCGTGCTGCTCTTCGGACTCGGCCTCTTCTCCCTGGCGAGCCTGATCTGCGCGCTCTCGCCGAACATCGAGACCCTGATCGGCGCGCGCTTCCTGCAGGCGCTCGGCGCTTCCGGGCCGATCGTGCTCGGGCGCGCCATCGTACGCGACTTCTATGAGGGGCCGCGCGCCGGCAAGGAATTGTCGCGGATGGGAACGATCATGGGCGTGGTGCCGGCGGCCGCCCCCGTTCTCGGCGGCGTGATCGAGCGCGTCACCGGGTGGCGCGTGACCTTCGGCGTGATGATCCTGTTCGGTCTCGTCCTAGCTGCGATCATCGTGCTGAAGATGCCGGAGAGCATCCGCCGGAAATCCGACGTGCCGATTTCCTTCGGCACGATCCTGCGCGGCTTCAAGATCCTGCTCGGCCATGCCGGCTACCGGACGTATGTCGGCCTGTCCATGCTCACCTATGGCGGGCTCTTCGCCTTCATCTCCGGCTCGTCCTTCGTGCTCCAGAGGATCTACGGCCTCGACGAATTGTCCTTCGCCTTCTCCTTCATCTTCGTGGTGGCGGGCTTCATGACCGGCACCACGATCGCGCAGTATCTCGTCGGGCGCTACGGGCTCGACGGAACCATCCGCCTCGGGGTGACATGCCTCGCGCTCGGCGGCCTGACCATGCTGACGCTGGTGCTGGCAGGGGTCCCGTCGTCGCTCGCCGTCAGCGCGCCGATGGCGATCTACGGAATCGGCGTCGGGCTGACCATGCCGCAATCCATGGCCTCGGCCCTGATGCCGTTTCCCGACCGTGCCGGCGCAGCCTCGTCGCTCCTCGGCATCTGCCAGATGTCGTTTGCCGCCATCGTCGGCATCCTGCTCGGCCGCAACCTCGACGGCTCGGCGATCCCTCTGCCCGCCACCATCGCCACGACCGGCGTGCTGGCGCTCGCCCTGTTCTTGGCAACAGGACGGGCGCGTCGGCGTCAGCCCAAGGGTTGATCCATCATCGGTAGGTCGGCGAGAATGTCGGCAGCCTTGTGATCGGCGGATACGCCGTCGATGAAGAACACGTCGCCGCGGGAATTGTCGGTGCGCAGGGGCAGGATCCGGCGATAGGCCGGAGAATCGTACCAGGCGCGGGCCTGTCCCATGTCCGGGAATGCGATCACAATGAGATCGCCCGACCAGGATCCTTCCACGACCCTCACCGGACCGCCATGGATGATGAAGCGTCCATCGAACGGCGCGAGAGTGTCATCGATGCGCTTGAGATACTCGACGATATCGGGACCGACATCGACGTCGTGCAGGTGACCGATGGCATAGGCTGTCATGGCTGGCTCCTTCTTGATCGATGAAGCGAGCATGCCCGGGTGAGGGAGCGCCAGCGATTACGTGCCAGGTAATGGTTTGCGGGTTTCATCACCGCTGTCATTCCAGGGCGCCGCAGGCGAACCCGGAATCCATAACCGCTAACGGTGCAGGAAGAAGCGTAGGGCTGTTCGCTCTTCCTTGAATGTCGTGTTTATGGATTCCGGGCCCGTGCCAAAGGCACGTCCCGGAATGACAGCGCGGAAACTTCGAAGGATCGGCGCTCAAAGACCAAAAAGCTTCTCGAAGAAGTTCTTCTCGCGGCTGGCGCGGCGCTGGGGAGCGGGCGGGATCCACGCATTTTCACCGTTGCCGGCGCTGGCATAGCGCGGATCCTGCCCGGCGCTCGCGACCGCCGGACCCGACGGGGTGCGGAAGCGCTCGCTGCCCGGAAGTGCCACGGGCTGCTTATCCTTCAGGGCCACCTGCATGAAGTTGTGCCAGACTTCCGTCGGCAGGTTGCCGCCGGTGACGCGCTTGGTGAGCGTGCCGTCGTCGTTGCCGAGCCAGACGCCGGCGACGAGATTGCCGGAGAAGCCGACGAACCAGGCGTCCTTGTAATCGTCGGTGGTGCCGGTCTTGCCGGCGAGCGTCCAGCCGGGAATCTGCGCCTTCTGCGCCGTGCCGACGACGAAGGTGTTGTGCATCATGTCGTTCATCATCGCGACCACGCCAGGGTCGATGACGCGGCCGAGGCCGCCGGCATTCGGGCGCTTGTAGATCAGCTTGCCGTCCGTGGTCTTCACCTGGGCGATCACGTAGGGCACGACCCCGGTGCCGCCATTGGCGAAGGCGGCGTAAGCCGAGACCAGTTCGAGCGGCGTCACCTCCGACGTGCCGAGCGCGAGCGAACCATTGGCCTGGAGCGGCGAGGAGACGCCGAGGCGCTGCGCCGTCTGCACCACGTTCTTCGGCCCGACCTCCATGTTGAGCTTGACCGCGATGGTGTTGAGCGAGAGTGCCAGCGCGTCGCGCATGGCGATGGGGCCGCGGTACTTGCGATCGTAGTTCTTGGGCGCCCAGCCGCCGAAATTGACCGGGCCGTCCTCTAGAACCGTGTCGGGCGTGTAACCGCGCTCGACGGCGGTGAGGTAGACGAAGGGCTTGAAGGAAGAGCCCGGCTGGCGCCGTGCGGCGGTGGCCCGGTTGAATTGGCTCGTCTCGTAATTGCGCCCGCCCACCAGCGCCTTGACGGCGCCGTCCGGCTGCATGGCGACGAAGGCGCCCTGGCTCACGTTGAACTTCTGGCCCTTGGTGTTGAGCTCGTCCACGAGAACGCGCTCGGCCGCCGCCTGCATGGCGGGCTCGACCGTGGTCGAGACCACGATGTCGGATTCGACATTGCCGACGAAATCGTCGAGCACGTCCATGACGTAATCGGCGGCATAATTGGCGGAACCCGCGCCGTTCGGGCGCACCGGCTCGGCCGGCGCGCCAAGCGCCGTCTTGGTCATGCCCGGCGTGATGAAGCCGAGCTCGTTCATGGCTGCGATTACAAGCTCTGCGCGGGCCTGCGCGCGCTCGGGATTGCGGTTGGGCGCAAGGCGCGAGGGCGACTGCACGAGGCCGGCGAGCACGGCGGCTTCCGAGAGCGACACGTTGCGCGCCGATTTGCCGTAATAGCGCTGGGCGGCGGCCTCGACGCCATAGGCGCCGGCGCCGAAATAGACCCGGTTGAGATAAAGCTCGAGAATCTGGTCCTTGGAGTAGTTGCGCTCGAGCCAGAGCGACAGGATCGCTTCCTGGATCTTGCGCGAGGCGGTGCGTTCCTGGGTCAGAAACAGGTTCTTGGCGAGCTGCTGGGTCAGGGTCGATCCGCCCTGCAGGCCGCCCTTATGCGCCAGGTTGCGGTAGACCGCGCGGGCGATGCCCATCGGGTCGATGCCGAAATGGTCGTAGAAGCGCCTATCCTCGATGGCGACGAAGGCCTTGGGCAGATAGGGCGGCAGCTCTTTCAGAGTGACCGTGCGCCCGCCCGTCTCGCCACGATTGGCGAGGAGCGAGCCGTCACTCGCCATGATGGCGATGTTCGGCGGCCGTTTCGGCACGGTGAGCTGGTCGATGGGCGGCAGCTGGGAGGCGTAATAGGCGACCACTCCGCCGACGCCGATGACGCCCCAGAGGCACAGCACGAGCCCGGCATAGACGAGCTTGCTCAGGAGCGAGCGGCCGCCCTTGCGCTTGGCCTTCTTCGGCCGGGCGGGCCGGCGCGGCCCGTCACTGTTCCGAGAAGCTCGCCTGCGCGCCATCGTTCCCCCTGCCCGATCTTCGGGCGAGAGGTGAAAATCCAGCTCCCCCGCTTCGCCAGCGGGCGCATCGAACACCGGCTCGCGCCGGTCACGTCCGTTCGCCACGTTTGAATTACCCCGCATCGATGCGGCCGGTATATCGTCCGGCCTTCCATGCTCTGGGAGCACCCTAATTGTGGCGGTTTAAGGGGCGGTTAACGCCGATTAACCCCTTCGGAAGCCGAAGGATGCAAGCGTGCTTTTACGGCCACAATCCTCACTCCGCAGCCAGCGGCAGCTCGCCGGTTTCGAGGTCGGCCTGGGCGAGATCGTGGATACGGCGCAGGTCGTTCACGAATGCGTCATAGGCCTCCCGCTTCGTCGCCTCGTCGGGCAGGCGCAGCAGGTAGGAGGGGTGCACCGTGACATAGCCCTCGTAGCCGTCGAACCGGGCCCGTCCGCGCGACCGGCTGATCGGGGTCGACTTGCCGGTGAGCGCGAGAAGCGCCGTGCCGCCGAGCGCCACCACGAGCTTGGGCTTCACCAGCTCCAGCTCCTTCATCAGCCAGGGCCGGTAATGCTTGACCTCGCCCGTCGTCGGTTTCGCATGGATGCGGCGCTTGCCCCGTAGCTCGAATTTGAAGTGCTTGACGGCATTGGTGAGATAGGCGTGGCTGCGGTCGATTCCTGCTTCCTTCATGGCCTTGTCGAGAAGCTTGCCGGCGGGGCCGACGAAGGGCCGTCCCTGCAGATCCTCCTGGTCGCCCGGCTGCTCGCCGACGAACACGATGTCGGCATGAACCGGACCCTCGCCGAACACCGCCTGCGTCGCGCCGGGCACCAGCGGTCCCGCTTTTTCGATGATGGCATTGAGGTCTTTGAGGCTTTTCGGCTCCTGATCCCACATGGCCTCGAGAGCCCGTTCGGGTATACGTTTGGCAGGCATCGTTGCCTCCTGTTCGATCATCCGGTCAACGCGCTGGACGGCGGATTGGATCAGGCCGGGGATCGCGGCGGTCTCCGGCATGTTGTGCCAGTACTTCTTCGGCATCTCGGCGCGCATGGCGGTCGGGTTCACCCGGGCCGGATTGAACACGCTCTCGTAATAGCCGCGCCAGCCCTCCTCGAAGCTGTCCGCATCGGGCGCATCCTCGCGCTTGGCCGCCGGCCCGAAGCTGAGCGCCGCGCGGTCCCAGCGCACCGACCCGATGGGGGTGAGGATGGTCCAGTCCATGGAGCGGAAGCGGTCGACGAAGAAGGGTGCTGCCGCCTCAAGAATGAAATGCTCCGGCTCGAACCAGGCGGCGAAGCGTTCGAGATCGTCATGGCGCATGCGGCGGAAGCGCACGAAGGCGTGCATCTTGTGCAGGTCGCGCCTCACCGAGCGCGCCATGAGGTCGAGCCGGTGCACCAGCGGATCGCTGGCGATCTCCAAAAGCTCGCGCTCGCCGTTGAGCACGCGCCAGACGAGGCGGTAGAGCAGGGCATAGCGCTCCGGATCGCTGTGGCAGACCACATGCTCGATGAGCCGCGCGACGCCTTTGGGGATCGATACCGGCGCCGCATCGCCCGCCTGCTCCTCGCCGAAGAGGCTCGGCGCGTCGTCGACGGCAAAGACCACATGCTGCGGCGCCAGCTCCTCGGCGATCAGCCAGCGCACGGCCTTGCGGAAATTCTGGAGATCGGCGCCGGGTTTGAGGGTGATGCGGTGGAGAGTCATCAATTTCCTCTCGTCATCCCGGACGGCGAAGCCGATCCGGGATCGGGTGCCGAATAGGGCACCATTTTCGTCGAACGATCCCGGGTTCTGCTGCGCAGCCCCGGGATGACGGCCAAACATCTGCTCATCCGAACAAACTCAACTGTTCCGGCTTCTCGATCAGCCGCGCGCGCAGGTCGAGCCGGTCGAGCCGCGCCTTCGGATGGTGATCGGCCGTAATGAGGAAGGGTTTTGCGCGCTTTAGCCCCGAGGTCAGGCGGGCGACGTCCTCGAGCCGCAATGTCGTGTGCTTTCGCGCCACCACGATCTTGTCGACCGCCCGTGCGCCGAGACCCGGTACGCGCAGCAGCATCTCACGGTCCGCCGCGTTCACGTCGACGGGGAAACGGTGGCGATTCTTCAGCGCCCAGGCGAGCTTGGGGTCGATGTCGAGATCGAGCATGCCCTTGTCGCCGCCGGCTGCGATCTCGTCTACGTTAAAGCCGTAATAGCGCAGGAGCCAATCGGCCTGGTAGAGCCGGTTCTCGCGCATCAGCGGCGGCGATTTCAGGGGCAGGATGGCGCTCGAATCCGGGATCGGGCTGAAGGCGGAATAATAGACGCGCTTCATGGCGTAATGGCCGTAGAGCTTGGCCGACGTGCGCAGGACATCCTCGTCCGTGGTCTCGTCGGCGCCGACGATCATCTGCGTCGATTGCCCGGCCGGCGAGAAATGGCGACGCTCCTCGCGCGCTTCCTCGATCCGCTCCGACATCTGTGCCATGGCGGTCTCGATGGAGGCGCCGTCCTTCTCAGGCGCCAGCCGCTCCAGGCTCCTCTCCGTCGGCAATTCGAGATTGATCGACAGGCGGTCTGCCCACAGGCCCGCCTCCTCGATCAGCCAGGGGCTCGCCTCGGGAATCGTCTTCAGGTGGATATAGCCGCGAAAGCCGTGATCGCGGCGCAGCTTCTTCGCCACAAGGATCATCTGCTCCATGGTGTGGTCGGGCGAGCGGATGATGCCGGAGGAGAGAAAAAGGCCCTCGATGTAGTTGCGCTTGTAGAACTCGACCGTGAGGGTCACCACCTCGTCGACGGAGAACTTCGCCCGCTTCACGTTGGACGAGCGCCGGTTCACGCAATAGGCGCAGTCGAACAGGCAGTAATTGGTGAGCAGGATTTTCAGGAGCGACACGCAGCGCCCGTCCGGCGTGTAGGCGTGGCAGATGCCGGTCCCGACCGTCGAGCCTAAGCCTCCCACATCCGCCTTGCGCTTCGGAGCGCCGGATGAGGAACAGGAGGCATCGTATTTGGCCGCGTCCGCCAGGATGCGCAGCTTCCGGCTAAGCTTCTCGTCCATGGATCTTCCGCAGAATTGTTCGTGTTTTGTTCTAGCATGGAGATGGAGCGCTGGCGAGAGCCCGGGAGGGGGCGGGTGGTCGCATCCGGATCGGGAGATGTCTCACGGGGAAAACGGCCTTACGGGGTAGATTTCCGAGCCGAGAATGCCGGGTCAAGGCTCGCTCAGGCCTAACTGTGCTCTAATTCTGTCCTTCGATGATGCCGGGCGAAGGCTTTCGGGAACAACCCGGCCATCGAAGGAGGTTATGATGCGTCTATCCCATCTCGGCGCCTTGATCGCTCTAGGCTCCCTGGTCATCTCGCCCGCGTTCGCGCAAACCGCCGCGCCGGGCACGACTTCGCCCGGGACAGCGGCGAAGCCGCCGATGACAAGCACTGCTCCGATGCCTGGTGCGGCCAAGCCGATGCCGAGTACGACGGCGTCGACGAGCGCCCTGATCGACATCAACACCGCGTCCAAGGATCAGCTCGACAAGCTGCCTCAGATCGGCGAGGCCCGGGCGGACGCGATCATCAAGGGCCGCCCCTACAAGGCCAAGAACGAACTCGTCGACAAGAAAATCATTCCGCAGAACGCCTATGACGCGATCAAGGATCGCATCATCGCGCATCAGAAATCTTGAATTCCGCCAACAAAAAGGGGCCCTGAGGGCCCCTTTTCTTTTTCCGCATGAGTAGGTTTAGCGGCTGTACTTGAACTCCGGAGCAGCTTTCAGCTGATCCTTGGTCATGTTCAGAAGAGCATGATCAGGAGCCGACCGATTCATGGTGTCGGCAGGCGCGGTCGTCGTCGTGGTTGTGGTCGTCGTCGATCCGGTCGTTGCGGGGGCAGTGGAGGTCGTCGTACCCGCCGTCCCGGTGGTGGTGTTCGCAGCGGTCGCCGCCGCGCGCGGCTCGGTGACGAACTTGATCTGGTCGAAGGGAACGGCCACGTCATGTTCGCCCATGCCGAGGAAGCCGCCGACGCCGATCACGACGGCCTCGATCTTGCCGCTCTGATCCACGAGCAATTCGCTGATGTCGCCGACCTTCTCATTGGCGCTGTTGTAGACGTTCAGGCCCTCGATCTTGGAGGCGCGCCACTGGCCGGCCCGCTCCTGGGTCATCCAGTTGCCCGAGGACATGGTGGACGAAGAGGCGCTCGGGGCGGTTGCAGGCGCGGTGGACTGCGTTTGGGCGAGAGCCGGCGCCGACACCAGAGCCGTGCCGAGAAGCGCCGTCGCGAGAAGCTTATAAGCCATATTCATCCTCCTGATTTGTATGTGACTCAACGATCACACCTGACCTCTCAACGGCGAAGTTGGTGTTTGGTTCTGTCGATACGATGAGCATTGTCGCAGGTTGTGCCCGATGCCTGTGCAGCCGAAGTGGATGGAACCCCTTGCTCCGGCCGCGAATGCTCCTACACTCGGCTACGCTTCCTCGCCGATCATTTGATACGGACCGCATGATCCGAACCTTCCTCGACGGCCTTTACCTTTTCGCCGGCTATCTCGCGGGCGTCTTCCTCCTCATCATCTTCCTGCTCATGATGGGCCTGTCCCTCGGGCGGGGCATCGGCATCAACATTCCTGCGGGCGACGATCTCGCCTCATGGTCCATGGCGGCGATGGCGTTCCTGGGCTTGGCGCACACGTTCCGCTCCGGCGAGATGATCCGGGTCGGGCTCATCACCGACCGGCTGCGGGGGCGCACGCGCTGGTGGTTCGAGATGTTCTCCCTCGTGATCGGCCTTGGCTTCGTCGGCTTCTTCGCCTGGCATGCGGTCCAGCTCACCTATGACAGCTGGCGCTTCAACGACATGTCCCAGGGCGTTGTGGCGATCCCGCTCTGGATTCCGCAGATCGGCTACGCCACCGGCCTCGTGATCCTGTTCATCGCCTTCGTCGACGAGTTCATCCATGTGCTGCGCGGCGGCGACCCGCGCTACGAGAAGCCGCCTGCCACCACTGCCGAAGAGGTGGTGGAGCGCGCGATCCAGAGCGGAGTGTAGCGCGTCATGGAACTCATCGAGATTTCCGGCCTGCTGCTCCTGCTGCTCGCGCTGCTTCTCGCAGGCGGCGTGTGGATCGCCATCGCGCTCATGGCCTGCGGCTGGGTCGGCATGCAGTTCGTAGGCGGCGGCATTCCGGCAGGCTCGGTGCTCGCCACCACGATCTGGGGCAATTCGGCGTCGTGGACGCTCGCGGCGCTGCCGCTTTTCATCTGGATGGGTGAGATCCTGTTCCGCACCAAGCTTTCGGAGGAGATGTTCCGGGGCCTGGCACCCTGGCTCAACTGGCTGCCCGGACGGCTGATGCACGTGAACGTGCTCGCCTGCGGCCTCTTCGGCTCCGTCTCCGGTTCGTCCGCCGCAACCTGCGCGACGGTCGCCAAGATCGCCCTGCCGGAATTGAAGAAGCGCGGCTATGACGAGACGGTGAGCTTAGGCTCGCTCGCCGGCGCGGGCACGCTCGGCATTCTCATTCCGCCCTCGATCACCATGGTGGTCTATGCGGTCGCAGCCAATGTCTCGATCATCCAGATCTTTCTCGCGGGCTTCCTGCCCGGCCTGCTCGTGATGGCGCTCTATTCCGGCTACATCGCCGTGTGGTCGCTCATCAATCCGAAAAAGTCGCCGCCGCCCGAGCCGCGGATGAGCTTTCGCGAGAAGCTGAAGGAATCGACCAATCTCATTCCCGTTGCGCTGTTGATCGCGCTCGTCTTCCTCACCCTGCTGCTCGGCTGGGCGACGGCGACCGAATGCGCGGCCTGGGGCGTGCTCGGTTCGCTTGCCATCGCCTGGTGGTCGGGGTCGCTGTCGTGGGACTCGTTCTGGGCCAGCGTGATGGGCACCACGCGCATCACCTGCATGATCATGCTGATTCTCGCCGGTGCTTCCTTCATGTCGACGTCGATGGCCTATACCGGCATTCCGCAGGCGCTCGCGACCTGGGTCGACAGCCTGCATCTGTCGCCCTACGCGCTCATCGCCGCGCTCACGATCATGTACATCCTGCTCGGCACGGCGCTCGACGGCATCTCCATGATCGTGCTTACCACCGCAGTCGTGATCCCGATGGTGAAGACGGCCGGATTCGATCTGATCTGGTTCGGCATCTTCCTCATTCTCGTGGTCGAGATGGCGGAGGTGTCGCCGCCGGTCGGCTTTAATCTCTTCGTGCTGCAGACCATGTCGGGCAAGGATTCGAACACGGTGGCGCTCGCGGCCCTTCCGTTCTTCTTCCTGCTCGTCCTGGCGGTCGCCATCATCACCGTGTTCCCGCAGATCGTGATGGTGCTGCCGCAGATGGCCTTTCCGGATTAGTTTGATTCACAAACACAGAGGGAGACGAACGATGAAGCACATGACACGCCTTGGATTGAGTCTTGCGGGGGCCCTGCTCCTGGCAGCGCCTGCACTGGCGCAGACCAAGTGGAACCTTCCGGCCGCCTATCCGCCGGACAATTTCCACACCGAGAACCTGAACGCCTTTTCCAAGGACGTGGCGGACGCCACCGGCGGCAAGCTGCAGATCACGGTCCACGGCAACGCCTCGCTGTTCAAGGCGCCGGAGATCAAGCGCGCGGTGCAGACGGGCCAGGCCCAGGCCGGCGAGGTGCTGATGTCGCTGCACGAGAACGAGGACCCGGTTTACGGCCTCGATGTGGTGCCCTTCCTCGCCACCTCCTTCGACCAGGCCAAGAAGCTCTGGGACGTGCAGAAGCCGGCGGTGGAGAAGAAGCTGTCGAGCCAGGGCCTGATGCTGCTCTTCGCGGTGCCGTGGCCGCCGCAAGGAATCTTCGCCAAGAAGGACATCAACAGCGTCGAGGATCTGAAGGGCGTGAAGTGGCGCTCCTACAATCCCGGCACCGCGCGCATCGCCGAGCTCGTCGGGGCGCAGCCGGTGACGGTGCAGGCGGCGGACCTGCCGCAGGCGCTCGCCACCGGCGTCGTCAACACCTTCATGACATCGGGCGCCACCGGCTACGATTCGAAGGTGTGGGAATCGCTCTCGCACTTCTACGATACGCAGGCCTGGATCCCGAAGAACCTGACCTTCGTCAACAAGGCCGCCTTCGATGCGCTCGACAAGCCGACCCAGGAGGCGGTGCTGAAAGCCGCCAAGATTGCGGAGGAGCGCGGCTGGAAGACGGCGCAGGAAAAGACCAAGTGGTACGTGGACCAGATGACCGCGAAGGGCATGAAGGTGCAACCGCCGAGCGCAGAGCTGAAGTCGGGCCTGCAGAAGGTCGGCGAGCAGCTCACCACCGATTGGCTGAAGAAAGCCGGCACCGATGGACAGGCCATCGTCGACGGCTACAAGAAGGCTGCGATGTAGTCTTGGTTTCGTCGTCGCGTCATGCCCGCACTTGTTGCGGGCACCCACGTCTTTAAATCGGCTAAAGGCGTGGGTGGCCGGGACAAGCCCGGCCATGACGGCGAGGATCTTGAAACTCAAGCCAGCGTGAATTCCATCGTGATCTCCGCGTTGAGCACCTTGGAGACCGGGCAGTTCTTTTCCGCCGCGCGGGCAAGTTCCTCGAACTTGGCGCGGTCGATGTTCGGGACCTTGGCGTTGAGCGTCAGCGCCGATTTCTTGATCGCGAAGCCGCTGCCCTCCTGTTCGAGGGAGACGACCGCCTCGGTGGCGAGCTCGGTCGGGGTGAAGCCGGCGCCCTGGAGCTGGAAGGCAAGGGCCATGGTGAAGCAGCCGGCATGGGCCGCGGCGATCAGCTCCTCCGGATTCGTGCCCTTCTCGTTCTCGAACCGGGTCTTGAAGGAATAGGGCGTCGCGGACAGGACGCCGGAATCCGTGGTAAGTTGGCCGGTGCCGTCCTTGCCCGTGCCCTGCCAGACGGCTCTTGCTTTGCGGTTCATCCTGATCTCCTTTTGCGGATAGGATTGGTGATCTAGCGCGTCGTCGGAAAAAGTGGACCCGGCCTTCCGTATTCGACGATGCGCCTCATTCAGGTGGCGTTTCAGATGATGATCCCCATGCAGGCCCGCCTCCGCCCGCGGCTTCTCGGTTCCATCGGCATCGCCCTGCTCGTCTTCGCCCTGCTGCCCTCGTCCTGGCTGGTGATCACGCGCATGCTGATCGCCTGGGACATCGGCATCGCCTGCTATCTCGTCCTCGCCTGGACCATGGCGCTCACCTCCACCACCGCCCAGATGCAGCAGCGGGCCGCGATGGAGGACGAGAGCGCGATCGTCGTGCTCATCCTCACCCTCGCGGCCTCGATCGCCAGCCTTGGCGCCATTGCCGTGGAACTGGCCAATATTCACGGCCTGCCGGCGGACGAGCAGGGGTCGCGCCTCTCCATCGCCGGGATCACGATCCTGTGTTCGTGGTTCTTCGTGCACACGATCTACGCGATCCATTACGCGCATGAATATTACGGCGACAAAGGCGAGCGGCAGGGCCTCACCTTCCCGCACACCGACAAGCCGGATTACTGGGACTTCCTGTATTTCTCGTTCAATCTCGGCGCGGCGGCACAGACCTCCGACGTGGTGATCGTTTCCAAGCGCATGCGCCGTCTGGCGCTGGCCCACACGGTTCTATCCTTCCTCTTCAACACCACGATCCTGGCTCTCGCCGTCAATGTCGGCGCAGGCCTGCTGTAGCCCCCGCACGCCTCCCATCCTCCAGCGGCGGCCCCGGTCTCGTCGGTAGTGGCTTAAGTTTGGCTCCATCCTGTCATTCCGGGGCGACCGTAGGTCGAACCCGGAACCTATAGCCACAACGGCTCAAGATAGAGATGAGCGGCGTTGCGCATCTTCCTGCAAGGCTGGCGGCTATGGTTTCCGGGTTCCGCTGCGCGGCCCCGGAATGACGGTGTGCCGGCCCTCGGCAGAACTCGAGCTTAAGGCACTACCGTCTCGTTGGGGCTGTAACGTTACGAAGGAACGAATCCCTTTCTTGAGCACTTAACCGAACAGCCCAGATTGGGACCCGATTATCTGGGCCCCAGGATGGACTCGAAAATGACGCAACGTCATCGCCAAAAAATCAAAACCGAAGCGGGGCCTTTCCCTTGAACGACATGCTGTTGCTGTTGAGCCATGCGGACTGGCTTCTGCTCGCCTTTTCCGTCTTCGTGCTCGACATCCCGCGCTACACGATCTCGCTCGTCTCGCTGGTGCCGCTGCACTGGCCCCGGCGGCCTGCGATCCTGGAGGCAGAGGGCGGCGTCACCATCAGCGTGATCCTGCCGGCCTTCAACGGCGGCCCGGGCCTCCTGCAGTCCATCGCCTCCCTGCACCGGCAGACGTTCAAGCCTCTCGAAATCATCGTGGTCGACGACGGTTCGACCGACGACACGCTCGCGCAGGCGAGGCAGGCCCAGGCCGCCGGCCTGATCGACATGGTCATCCACCACGGCACCCGCTGCGGGCGCAGCCCGGCGGTGAATGCGGGTGCCCGCTTCGCCCGCGGCGACCTGATCCTCGCCATGGATCCCGACACGGTCTTTGCGCCCCATGCGCTGGCACGTCTCGCCGCCGCCTTCCACGATCCGCGCGTGGCGGCAGCCTGCTGCAATCTCGGCGTCAGCAACGAGGACGCCTCCTTCACCACGGCGCTGCAGGGGCTCGAATACTTGATGTCGATCAGCGCCGGAAAATCCTTCCTCAACGTTCTCGGGGCGGTCTCTTGCTGCTCGGGCGCGTGCTCGGTCTATCGCCGCGACATCTTCCTGGACCGGGGCGGGCTCGATCCCGGTCCGGGCGAGGATCTCGAGATGACGCTTCGCCTGCGCCGTCTCGGCTACTGGGTGCGGTTCGTGTCCGAGGCCTGGGCCGATACCCTCGTGCCCGACAATCCGGTGAGTCTCATCCGCCAGCGCCAGCGCTGGGACCGGGACGCCTTGCGGATCCGGCTCATCGAGTATCGCGAGGTCGAGATCTTCAAGCCGGAGCGGCTGTCCGACAGCCTTCAGCGCCTCGACTTCATCGTCTTCGATCTCGTGCCGACGCTGTCGTTCCCGTTCTACCTCGTCTATTGCACGCTGATCTTCGGGCCGCAGACCCTGCTGTTCCTCGTGGCGGTCTATGCGCTCCTGCTCGGCATCGCCCTGTTCAACATTGCGCTCGCGAGCCTGTTGTTCGGCCGCTCGCCGACGCTGTTCGGCCTGTCGGTCTCTCTCGTCTTCCCGTTCTACCAGGGCATTGCCATGAAGCTTACGCGCTTCGTGGCCTATTCGTCCGAAATTCTGTTCTCCACCTCGCGCTCCGACGACTACGTTCCGCCTCGCGTCCGGCGAGTCCTGACGGGCCAGCGCACGTGAAAGGCCGTGCCATGAACATTCAGCTCCGCCGCCTCGATCCGAACGTGCCCGATCCCGTCGAGAGCCGTCGCTCGGCCACCGGCCGCATGGTGCGCTTCATCTATGCGCTCGGCGTGATTGGCGTGCTCGGCTTCTTCGTGTTCCGGTTCAGCGCGCCGCTCGTTTTCCTGAGCGGACCCGGGATCGTCTCGGCCCCGCGCGAGATCGTGTCCGTGCCCTACATCGTCCAGGTGCAGCGGGTCGACGTGGCGCCGGGCGCCAAGGTGCAGGCGGGCATGCCGGTGGCGCTCGTGCGCTCGCCGCAGGTGAGCGAGACACTCGCGGATTTCACGCGCGCGCTTGCCGAGGTGACGACGCGGGAAGCGGAGCTGCGGATCAAGGCGCGGCTTGCCCGCGATTCGCTGGACGCCGCGCGTTCGCGCCTGCGCATCGCCGACGATAATCAGCGCCGTCTCGAGTCGACTTCCAACCCGGACAGCGCCAGCGTCGCCTACCGCACCGAGGTCTATCGCGAACGGGCGCAGGCCGTGCAGAATGCCGTGGCGCTGGAAGCCGAGGCGGACGAAGCCTCGACGCAGGTCCTGCGCCTCGCGGAAACACGTCAGCAGATCCAGAACCAGTTCGACCGCACCGAAAAGGAATTCGACGGTGGCCGCGTGGTCTCGCCGATCGACGGCATCGTCGCGACGCAGATCGCCCGCGCCGGTGAGACCGTCGTCGCCGGCTCCTCGATCGCCGAGATCTTCCAGGACGGGAACGTCTATGTGGATTGGTACATCCCGGATTTCCGGCTCGTCGATCCGCAGCCCGGCTACCGGGTTGTCATCGGGATCGGCCGCAACCGCGTGCTCGGCACCATCGGCGAGATCCTGCCGATCTCCGATACGTTCGAGAGCCGCCGCAGCTCGCTCCTGCGGGATCCGCAGCGGGGCCAGGTCGCGCGCATCCGTCTCGATCCGGACGTACATCCCCCGGCGCTCAATTCGACGGTGAACGTCTACATGTACTACACCGATATCGCGAGCCGCGTCGCGGAGGGCTTCGTGCACCTCTTCAATCTCGATTGAGGCTTGAGGATGCAGCCCGACCCTATCCGCATCGTCTGCCCGGCTTGTGGCAGTTCCGAGATCGAGACGGCGCCGATCGTCCATCACCTGATCTGCGCCTATGTGGGGCCTTCTTACGATTTCGAAACCACCGGCGGGCATCGCTGCCCCAAATGCCTGCGAGCCTTGCGCAATCATGACCGTGCGGCGGAGATCGTCGGTGAAAGCGCGCGCTGCCGGCTATGCGAAACGGAATTCATCGTGCCTCATGATCCCGCTCAAGACGCATGATTCGGATCTGCCAGTTCAAACGATGTCTCCTCTCACCTCAGCTACCACTTCCGTCCCGATTATCGAAACCGAGCGCCTCGTCCTGCGCAGCCATCGCGTCGACGACTATGCCGATTGCTTCAACCTTTGGACCGATGAATCGGTCACGCGGTTCATCGGCGGCAGGCCGTCGACCCAGGAAGAAGTCTGGGCGCGCCTTCTGCGCTATGCGGGCCTCTGGGCCCTCCTCGGCTTCGGCTATTGGGTCGTGACCGAGAAACACAGCGGCCGCTTTCTCGGCGAGGTGGGCTTTGCCGATTTCAGGCGCGAGATCGAACCCTCCCTCGACGGAATGCCGGAGATGGGCTGGGTGCTGGCGCCCGAAAGCCAGGGCCACGGCTATGCGACGGAAGCGGTGCGGGCGGCCATCGCCTGGGGCGAAAAACATTTCGACGGCAGGCAGACGGCCTGCATCATCGCGCCGGAGAACGAAGCCTCGCGCCGCGTGGCGGAGAAATGCGGCTTTCGCGAATTGCAGCACACCACCTACAAGGGCAACCCGACGATCATGTTCGTGCGGTAGCTGTTGAAGGCTCCTCCGCGAAGGCGCTGTCGGCAAGCTTTTCGGCATGGGCGCGAAGGTCCTTCGGCCAGAGGCCGATCAGAGCGGTGAACAGCGTCCTGTCTCCGGCGAAGAGCGCCCGCGCGGCTTCCTCGAAGCCGGCCTCGTTGCCGGCAAGAATCGACATGAACCGGTAGAGCACTTCCTGTGCCTGTCGCACGCGGTCTTTCGATTCGCTGCCGCGCCGTGCCTCCTCGACCAGCTTGCGCAGGGCGACCGATGCGCCGCCCGGCTGGGCGTTGAGCCATTCCCAGTGCCGCGGCAGCAGGGTCACCTCCCGCGCGACCACGCCGAGCTTCGGCCGGCCCGGTCCGCGCGGCTCCGGAGTCTCGACGGGAGAGCCGGAGATTTTGCCCAGCCGCCCCAGCACATCCTCCGCCGTGCCGCGGAAATCCACCTCGACGACGCGGGATGTCTCGTCGTCGAGAATGACGAGCGGCGCGTCTTCGCCGCGTTCCAGCACCGCCTTTGTCGCCTTGGCCACGGAAGCCAGGTCGCCGGAGGCAACCCGCCGGCTGCCGGCAAAAGCCGTATATGAGTTCTGATCGTTAGTCATGGTCATGCCCCGCCGTGATCGAATGGTCGGCGTGTTTTATCCGGGTTAAATTAATCTGTCAATAATATCCGGGTAAAACCGCTCAGGAATCCGCAGCCTCGTCAGGCTCCGCATCGATCACGTCCCGCGCCACGTCGAAGCGGAAACCGGCCCGGGCCATGGCGGCAAGGTCCTCGTCGCGATAAGGGGCCCGTTCGCCGGGCCGGAACGGTCCGAGCTTGCGGCGGCGGGCGAAGGCGCGGGCGGCCTCCTGCTCATCGCCCTCTTCGCCTTCCAAGGCCGCGGCGATGGCGGCGCGATTGACGCCCTTGGCGGAAAGCTTCGCCTGGATCGCCCGCGCCGAACCGCCTCGGCGGCGCAGCGTGGCGACGCGGGCCTCGGCGTAACGCGTGTCGTCGATGAGGCCGCTGCGCAGGCATTTGGCCACCACCTCGTCGATCGCCTCGGAAAACTCGGCCGGGTCCTCGCCGCGCAGGCGGCAGCGCTTGTCGACCTTGCGGCGGAGCACGCGGCGGAGGTTCTCGGCCGAGGAGGAATAGCGCTCGAGATAGGCCAGCGCCGCCCGCTGCAGATAGGCCGGCGTCACCTTGCGCGGCGGCTTTCGGAGCGGTTTGCTCTCGTCGCTCATTCCGGCTTCGCGTCGGTGGGAGGCGATATCTCGCCCGGCTTCTCCACCCGTCCGCGCCGCTGCAGCTGGAGCGCCACGAACCAGCACAAGGATGCCCAGGCCGCGCCGACGGCCCAGCCGGCCAGAACGTCGCTCGGCCAGTGCACGCCGAGATAGACCCGGCTCACGCCGACGAGGAGCGTCACGACGATGGCGAGCGTCATGATGAAGGCGCTGACGCGCCGGCTTTTCTCTACCCGGGCGAGCAGGGCGCCGAGGGTCAGATAGGTAATGGCCGACATCATGGCATGGCCGCTCGGAAAGCTCGCTGTGTAGATCCGGGTCGCATGAGGCACGAGATCGGGACGGGGGCGCTCGAAGCCCATCTTCAATCCCGTCGAGATCAATGTGCCGCCGACGATGGCGACGAGCACCAGGAGGGCGATTCCCTGCCTGCGGGTCATCATCAGATAAAGCCAGGTGGCCAGGGTGATGAGCGTCAGGATCGCGTAGCCGCCGAGGCCCGTGATGTCCCGCGCCGATTCCTCCAGCCAGGACGGTCCGAGAGGATTGGCCGGATTCTGCGGATCGCGCAGGGCGAGCAGAAGCTGGCTGTCGATGGCATGGGTCTCGCCCTCGCGCACCTCATCGGCGAGTTCGATGAACGCCCAGGCGAAGAAGCCGCAGGCGAAAAGCGACAGCAGCGGTCCGATTTCATTGAGCCGCAGGCGGAGCCACAGGCGCGTGGCGGGGGCGAGAAGCGAGTTCATGGCTTCTTGAGATAGGAAAGTTTGAAGCATCTGGCGAGGGGAGGGGGCGCATGCGGTGCTAAACCATGACGGCCATCCTCCACGTCATGGCCGGCCTTGTGCCGGCCATCCCGATCCTGTGAGGCACCGCGCTTTTCTTAATCGAGATCACCGGCACTGATCCCCGGATCACGTCCGGGGAGGTGATGACGTGGGAAGTGTTGTCTCGGGCTCCTGCCTCGCTCTCACACCGCGAGCCGCCGCTGCCACCCCTTCGGCGCCGTGATGCTGCCGAGATTGAGCCATTCGGCCATCAGACGGAGTTCCTCGCCGAGCGCGGGCGCGATCTCCTCCGGGGCCGCGGACGCCTCCGGGTGGATGGAATGGACGATGAGGTTGCCGGCCGCGCGGTCGGCCTTGAGGTCGACGCGGGCGACGATCGTCTCGCCGAGCACGAAAGGCAGGCAGTAATAGCCGAATTCGCGCTTCTCGGCCGGCGTGTAGATCTCGATCCGGTAGCGGAAATCGAACAGGCGCTCGGTGCGGGTGCGCTCCCAGACGATGGGATCGAAGGGCGAGACCAGCGCCTGCGCCTCGACCCGGCGCGGGAACTTGGCCTGCGGGTCGAGATAGACCGGCCCGTTCCAGCCCTCGACGGTGACGGGAATGAGGTCGCCCGCCTCCACCAGTTCGGGAATACGGGCCTTGGCATCCTGAGGCTCGATGCGGAAATAATCGCGCAGGCAGCGTTCCGAGGCGATGCCGAGCGAGCGGATCGAAAGTCGCAGGAGTTCCCGCTGCGCCTCGTCGTCGGACGGGGTCGGCGCGTTGATGATCTCGCTCGGCAGGACCCGTTCCGGCAGATCGTAGATGCGCTCGAATCCGCGCCGCGTGGCGGTGGTGACCTCGCCGGCCCAGAACAGCCATTCCATCGCACGCTTGCCGTCGCTCCAGCCCCACCAGGAGCCCTGGCCCTTGTGCCCTCCTGAGAGCTCTCCCGCAGCCATGGGGCCGCGCGCCTCGATCTCGCGCCGGACCTCCTCGATGAAGGCGCGCTTCTCGCGCCTGAAGCGGGCGAGCCCGCCATAGACGCCCTCGCCGCGCTTCGCCCGCGCCATGCGCCAGCGGAAGAGCGGATGCAGGTCGAGCCTGATCAGCGAGGCCTCGTGGCCCCAATATTCGAAGGCTTCGCGCTTCTTCGGGTGGTAGGCGGTCTTTTCGAGCAGGCCGCGGTCATAGGCGCCGAGGCGCGAGAAGAGCGGCATGTAATGGGCACGCACCAGCACATTGACCGAATCGATCTGCAGCAGGTGCGAGCGCTGCAGCACGCGGCTCAGGTGCCGCCGGGTCGCCGCGCTGGGGCGGTCTTCATGAAAACCCTGGGCGGCGAGCGCGATGCGCCGCGCCTGGGCGAGGGAGAATCGGGTGCGGGGTGCCATGGCGGCGAACAATACAGGAACGGGATTGCCGGAGGCCAGAGGCGCGGGATAGGGTTAGGCATCCGGGCAGATGGAACCTGTGGATGGCTCTTCCGCTTTGACCCGGTCGTCGGGGCGAATGCATATCTGCCCTGCAATCGGCAGGCGGACAAAATCTTTGCGCGCGGCCTAGATGGGCACTCTTCCGAACACGATGGACACGATGGACCAATCACCGAACGAGCGTCCGCAGGGCAGCCCGGCTCCCGCCCTCAGCCATGCCGAGATCCGCACGATCATCCTCGGCGTCCTGCTCGCCATGTTTCTCGCGGCGCTCGACCAGACCATCATCGCGACGGCGCTGCCGACCATCGGCCGCGAGCTCGGCGACCTGGAGCACCTGCCCTGGATCGTGACCGTCTACCTCCTGACTTCGACCGCAGTCACGCCGCTCTACGGCAAGTTCAGCGATTCCTATGGCCGGCGCATCACCATGCTGATCGGCATCGTCATCTTCATCGCCGGGTCCATCGCATGCGCACTGGCGCCGACCATGTTTGTCCTCATCCTGGCGCGCGCGCTGCAGGGGGTCGGCGGCGGCGGCCTGATCGCGCTCGCCCAGACCATCATCGCCGACATCGTGGCGCCGCGGGAACGTGGGCGCTATCAGGTCTATTTCGCCAGCGTCTTCATGACCTCGAGCCTGCTCGGCCCGGTGCTGGGCGGCTTCTTCGCCGAGCACCTGCACTGGTCGGTGATCTTCTGGATCAACATTCCGCTCGGCTTCATCGCCCTGTTCATCGCCTTTCACAGCCTGAAGAAGCTGCCGCGCCACGACCGTCCGCACCGGCTCGATCTGCTCGGCGCAGCCCTTCTGGTGGCGGCCACCGTCGCCTTGCTTCTGGGTCTGAGCTGGGGCGGGATCCGCTTTCCCTGGGCCTCCCTGCCGGTGCTCGGGCTCTTCGCCGCCTCGCTCGGGCTCTGGGGTCTCTTCGCCATACGCATGCGCATGGCGCCGGAGCCGCTGATTCCGCCGGGCGTGCTGCACAATCCGGTGGTTCGGATGGCGGTGCTCTCCGCCTGTTTCGGCATGGGCACCTATATCGGGCTCACGATCTACCTGCCCGTCTATTTCGAGGCCGTGCGCGGCCTCTCGGCGAGCCATTCCGGCCTTTCCCTGATCCCGCTCATGGCCGGGACCGTTGTCGGAGCCACCATGTCCGGCCGTACCATGGCGAAGGTGAAGCATTACAAGCGGCTGCCCATTGCCGGCCTTCTCGTCGCCATGGCGACAACCGGCCTGCTCGCGGCCTATGGCCAGTCCCTCTCCATCGTTGCCGTCGAGATCGTCCTCGCGATCATCAGCGTCGGCCTCGGAACCGTGCTGCCGGTGACCATGGTGTCGACGCAGAACGCGGTCGCGCCGCACCAGATGGGCACCGCGACCGGCACGGCGAACTTCTTCCGCTCGCTTGGCGGCGCCTTCATCGTCGCGATCTTCGGCGCCATCGTGATCGGCGGCTCGGGCCTGAGCGGGGCCGCGAGCTTCGAGGCGCTGGGTGCGGCGGCGGCTCAGAGCGGGGTCGATCTCGGCCATGTGTTCAGCTACGTGTTCATGGCGGCGCTTGTCGGCTTCGGCCTGTCGCTCGCCTTTCTCCTCGCCATGGAGGAACGACCCCTGCGCGGCAGCGCCGTCAAGGCGGCGGAAGCCGCGATCGCCGATTGATCGACCCCGCCGGTTTGCCTGCTCTGCGGCGTCATGGCTGGGGATAGGGCATCTCCCCTGTGGAGAGCTTGGTTTCCCCCGGCACTTCCTTAAGCCTTGCCGTGTTAGGACCGTGCCGGTTTTGGCAATGCAAGAGGGAGGCTGATGAAGGTCGGCATCGATATGGGAGCGGCGTCCTCCGCCCCTGGAGGACAATCGGCGCTGCTCGACCTGGAAGAGCTTCTGGCGACGCGTCTGCTCGTCCAGGGCAATTCCGGCTCCGGCAAGTCGCATCTCCTGCGCCGTCTTCTCGAGCAGAGCGCCAACCTCGTCCAGCAGGCCATCATCGATCCCGAGGGCGATTTCGTCACCCTCGCCGACAGATTCGGCCACGTGGTGGTCGATGCGTCACGCAGCGAGGGCGACCTGCAGCGCATCGCCGCCCGCGTCCGCCAGCACCGGGTCTCGGTGGTGTTGAGCCTCGAGGGCCTCGATTCGGAGGCGCAGATGCGCTGCGCCGCGGCCTTCCTCGGCGGCCTCTTCGATGCGGAGCGCGATTACTGGTATCCGATGCTGGTCGTGGTCGACGAGGCGCAGCTCTTCGCGCCCGCGGCCGCGGGCGACGTGTCGGACGAGGCCAGAAAAGTCTCCCTCGGCGCCATGACCAACCTCATGTGCCGCGGACGAAAGCGCGGATTGGCGGGCATCATCGCCACCCAGCGCCTCGCCAAGCTCGCCAAGAACGTGGCGGCGGAAGCCTCGAACTTCCTCATGGGCCGCACCTTCCTCGACATCGACATGGCCCGCGCCGCCGACCTTCTGGGCATGGAGCGCCGCCAGGCCGAGATGTTCCGCGACCTCGAGCGCGGCCATTTCGTGGCGCTCGGTCCCGCCCTCTCACGCCGCCCGCTGCCGATCCGCATCGGCGCCGTCGAAACCTCGACCCGCAGCGGCACCTTCAAGCTGATGCCGCTGCCGGAGCAGCCCAAGGAAGAGGCCCGCGATCTCATCTTCAAGGCCGGCGAGGACGAGGTGGTGGCACGGCCGGTCATGCCGCGCCGCGCGCCCCCGCCGCCGCCTGCTCCCTCGACCAACGATCTCCTGGCCCAGCTCGCCCGCACCCGGCCCGCTGCTGCGCCCGAGCCGCAACCGCAGGAAACCGAGCAATCCAGGGCCGAGCGCGAGGCCGCGCTCGACGCGATCCTGCGCGAGATCCTGGACGATCCCGAAGCCGCGTTCCGCTCGGTTGCCGTGCTGTATCAGGATTTTCTCGTCCGCTGCCGCATCCGACGCGTCTCCGGCGAGCCGCTCAACCTCAACGCCTTCCGCCGCCGCCTCGCGGTCGCCCGCGCCGGCGTCGATACGGCGACCGCCGAAGGCTCGGAATGGGACCGCGCGGTCGCCTTCGCCGCCGATCTGGCCGAGGACATCCAGGGCGTCTTCCTGCTCATCGCCCGCGCGGCTATGGAAGGCTCGGCCTGCCCACCCGACGGCGAGATCGCGCGGGCCTGCGGCAGTCGCTCGCCCGGCCGAGCCCGGCGCCTCATCGCTTATATGGAAAGCCGCAACATCGTCGTGACCCGCAACGACCCGCGCGGCCTGCGCATCATCGCGCTCCCCGACCTCGGCTGGGAGACGGGACCAGGCGACCCGAACGCCTTCGAGGAGCCGCAGGCGCCGGAGCCGAGGGATCTGTTCGCGGTGGGGTAGAACGCGCTCATCACGAACGTTTGAAGCGATCACGGCGTGAGCCGCTTCTGCCTTTCCAGGACGATGGCAGCTGATTGATCGGATCCATCAATCAATTTGTAGAGTATCCGTCACCGCTCGGCCAAAGAGTGTTGCATCATTGCGCCCCTCGCCCGTCTGATTCGGGCGGAGACGATGAGCTCAAGCCGATGTTCCGCTTTTTCGAGTCCCGGATCGATTTCCGGAAGCAGCCGCCCAAGGAATCGCCGCCGGATACGCTCTGGGGGTTCTACTGGCATTTCATCGCCCAGGCGAAAGGCCTCTTCATCTCACTCTTCGCGATGGGCTTCGTGCTCGCGGTCGTCGAGGCGTTGATCCCCTATCTCATCGGCCGTCTCGTCAACGCGCTCTCGCACACCTCGCCCGAGGGGATTTTTCGCGAAGCCGGTCCGCTGCTGATCACCATGGCGGCGGTCATCCTGGTGGTGCGGCCCTTCGGGACGATCCTGTTCCGGCTCGTCGTCAACCATTCGCTGGCGGTCTCCTTCACCACGATGGTGCATTGGCAGAACTACTGGCACGTGGTGCGCCAGCCGCTCGGCTTCTTCCAGGAGGATTTCGCCGGCCGCATCGCCAACCGGGTGCTGCAGACCGGCCGGCCTCTGCGCGAGAGCATTCTGTCGGTCGCCCGCGCCGTGTGGCAGATCATGATCTTCGGCGCCGCCTCCATCGGCCTTCTCGGCACGCAGGACATCCGCCTCGCCCTGCCGATGGCGGGATGGTTCTCGCTCTATGGGGTTCTGCTGCTCGTTGCCCTGCCGCGCATCCAGAAGCGCTCGCGCGTGTCGAGCGAGGCGCGCTCGGCCGTGACCGGCAAGGTGGTGGACAGCTTCACCAACATCATGACGGTGAAGCTCTTCGGGCGGCGCAAGGACGAGGACGAGTATATCAGCGAGGGCTACAGCAGACTCAACGACGCCTTCATGAGCCAGCAGCGGATCAACACGTTCTACGTTGCGGCGCTCACGATCCTCAACGCGATCTTTCTGGTCGGAACCGGCGCCACGGCGGTGTGGCTGTTCAGCGCGAACCGGATCGATGCCGGCACCATGACCACGGCGCTCCTGCTCTCGACCCAGGTCGTCTCCATGTCCGGCTGGGTCGCCTTCGAGGTCATGAGCATCTTCGAGAATGTGGGCACGGTGCAGGAAGGCATGAAGACGATCTCGCGCCCGCTCACGATGCAGGACCGGCCCGACGCGAAGCCGCTCTCCGTGTCGCGCGGCGAGATCCGCTTCGAGAACGTCAGCTTCAGCTACGGCGAGGGCGACACGGTCATCGACCGTCTCGACCTCACCATCCGCCCGGGCGAGAAGATCGGCCTCGTCGGACGCTCGGGCGTCGGCAAGACCACGCTCGTGAACCTGCTCCTGCGCTTCTTCGAGCCTCAGGTCGGCCGCATCCTGATCGACGGCCAGGATATCGCCGGCGTCAGGGAAGAGAGCCTGCGCGCGCAGATCTCCGTGGTGACGCAGGACACCTCCCTGCTGCACCGCTCGATCAAGGAGAACATCCTCTACGGGCGGCCCGATGCCGGCGAGGATGCGATGATCGCGGCAGCCGGCCAGGCGCACGCCACCGCATTCATCGAGCGGCTCGCCGACGGGCGCGGGCGGCGCGAGTTCGAAGCGCATGTGGGCGAGCGCGGCGTCAAGCTCTCCGGCGGCCAGCGCCAGCGCATCGCGATCGCCCGCGTGATCGTCAAGGACGCGCCGATCCTGGTGCTCGACGAGGCGACCTCGGCGCTCGATTCCGAGGTCGAGGCGGCGATCCAGGAATCGCTTGCCACCCTCATGGAGGGCAAGACGGTGATCGCCATCGCGCACCGGCTCTCGACCCTGCAGCTCATGGACCGCCTGATCGTCATGGACGATGCGCGCATCGTCGAGGAAGGGACGCATGAGGAGCTCCTGGAGAACGGTGGCCTCTATGCCGGCCTGTGGTCGCGCCAGTCTGGCGGTTTCGCGCCGCGCCGTGGCGTAGCGGACGAGGCGGTTTAGGAGGCGGCTGCGTACGGGCCCGGATAACCTCTCACGTCATCACCGGCCTTGTGCCGGTGATCTCGATCCGAGAGGCTCGTTTCTCATCGGGATGGCCGGCTCAAGGCCGGCCATGACGTGGTGATGATGACGACCGTCATGCCTCTCTGGAAGCCGCATGCAGCCGCCGCTCGCCTGCCCTGCGAAAGATGGATCTCCTTCGCCCTTTCATGCCGGCACGAACCCCGATATTGTCGCGCCGTTCATCATTTGTGAGACATAATAACATTATGAATAATGATCGCCTGAGCCTTGAAGCCATTTCACGCCATGTCGATGCCAAGGCCGAAGATTACTGCTCCTTGAGCGACCGCATCTGGGCGGCGCCGGAACTCGCTTTCGAGGAGCACCGCGCTGTTGCGGAACAGGTCGCGATGCTCGAGCGCGAGGGCTTCCGCATCACCACCGATGTCGGCGGCATGGCAACGGCCTTCATCGCCGAATGGGGCTCTGGCGGTCCGGTCGTCGGGATCCTCGGCGAGTTCGATGCCCTTCCCGATCTCGCGCAGATCTCCGGCGTCACCGAACACAAGCCGACCACCGCCGGAACGCCCGGCCATGGCTGTGGCCACAACCTGCTCGGAGCAGGTTCGGCGTTGGCCGCCGTCGCGCTGAAGGATGCGCTCCAGGCGGAGGGCATCGCCGGCACCGTGCGCTATTACGGCTGCCCGGCGGAGGAGAGCGGATCGGGAAAGACCTTCATGGCCCGTGCCGGTCTGTTCCATGATCTCGACGCCGCCTTCTGCTGGCATCCGAGCGTCGTCAACGAAGTGCAGACCAATTCGTCGCTCGCCTGCATCCAGGCCTATTTTCGCTTCAGGGGCCGCGCGGCGCATGCTGCCGCAGCACCCCATGTCGGGCGCTCGGCGCTCGATGCGGTCGAGCTGATGAATGTGGGCGTGAACTACATGCGCGAGCACATGCCTTCCGACGCACGCGTACACTATGCGACCACCAATACGGGCGGCAGCGCGCCGAACGTGGTCCAGGCCTTCGCGGAATCGCTCTATCTCGTGCGCTCGCCGCATCTGCCCGATGCGGAGCGCCTGTTCGAGCGCGTGAAGCGGATCGCCGAAGGCGCCGCGCTGATGACGGAAACCTCCGTCGCCGTGCAGATCACCGACGCCACCTCGAACGTTCTGCCCAACAAGGCCTTGCAGGAGGCCATGTACGAGAACATGCGCCGCCTCGGTCCGCCCGCCTTCGATGAGGCCGATCTCGCCTTCGCTCAGAAGCTGCAGAAGGACGCGCTGACCGAGGAAGAGATCCTCGCCAGCGTGAAGCCGCACGATCTGTCCTTGAAGACCAAGGTGCTGCATGAGGGCGTGCTCGCCATGCCGGCACGCGAGGAGGTCATGATGGGCACCACCGATGTGGGCGATGTGAGCTGGATCGTGCCGACGGTGCAGTGCCACACGGCCTGTTTCACCATCGGCACACCCTTCCACACCTGGCAGCTCGTCGCGCAGGGCAACCTGCCGGCCGCCCATAAAGGCATGGTGCTTGCCGCCAAGGCCATGGCCGCCACTGCCGCCGATGTCTTGCGCAAGCCGGACCTCGTCGCCCGCGCCAAGGCGGAGCTGAAGGAGCGCAACGGCGGGCGCGACTATCTCTGCCCGATCCCGGCGGACGTCACGCCGGACGATCTGCGCGCGAAAGCCGCCTAACTCTCGCCGTCATCCCCGGACTTGTTCCGGGGACCCACGCCTTGTTCTGCAACGGTGCAAAGACGTGGATGGCCGGGACAAGCCCGGCCATGACGGAAGAGAATGGCTGCGCCAATTTTAGCGCCTTGCATTTCGGCAAGATCGCCTTGGCATCCTGCGGGCTCGTAACGGCATCTTTGCAGGTCTATCTTCATCGCAACATTGATGGAGACAGCACCATGAAGCTGACCGGAATTCACCATTTGACGGCCGTGACGGCCAACGCCGCAGGTAACCATGCCTTCTACACCCAGTCCTTGGGCATGCGGCTCGTCAAGAAGACCGTCAACCAGGACGATGTGAGCGCCTATCACCTGTTCTATGCCGACGGCAAAGCCTCGCCCGGCACCGACATCACCTTCTTCGACTGGCCGGTGGAGCGCGAGAAGCGCGGCACGCACAGCATCGCCCAGACCGCCCTTCGCGTGAACGGCGAGGAGGCTCTGAAATGGTGGAAGGATCGTTTGGACAGCCTGAGCATCCGCAGCGATAAGATCGTGGAGCGCGACGGGCGGCTCTCCCTCGACTTCGAGGATTTCGAAGGCCAGCGCCTGAGCCTCGTCGACGATGGCGGCAAGGGCGAGTTCCATCCCTGGGAGCGCAGCCCGGTTCCGGTCGAGTACCAGATCCGCGGCCTCGGTCCGATTCGTCTCAGCGTACCGAAGCTCGAGCGCACGGCCCGGGTGCTGACGGAGGCCATGGATATGCGTGCAGCCCGCGAATATCACGTGGGTGATACGCCGGTCCATGTGTTCGAGATGGGAGAGGGCGGGCCTGCTGCCGAGTTGCATGTGGCGGTCGAGCCCGGTCTGCCCCCTGCCCGTCAGGGCGCAGGCGGCGTGCATCACGTGGCTTTCCGCACGCCCAACGAGCAGACCTACCAGGAATGCTGGGAGAGGTTGCAGTCCCTGAAGGCGCCGTCGAGCGGACCTGTCGACCGCTACTACTTCCAGAGCCTGTATTTCCGTGAGCCGAACGGCATCCTGTTCGAGATCGCCACCGATGGTCCGGGATTCGCCACCGACGAGCCCATGGACAAGCTCGGCGAGCGCCTCGCCCTGCCGCCGTTCCTCGAGCCGCGGCGGGCGCAGATCGAAGCGGGACTGAAGCCTCTTTAAAAGAGGTCTTTGGTTTCGACCGCCCAACTCAAGGGACTTCTGGATGAGGCCGTCTCAGCCTAGCGTTGAGGCGGCCTTTGCGTTGCCGCTACGCTTCAATAACTATTACAAAATAACACATGCAGATTCGCCGCTTTTACTTGCGGGACGGAGTTGTGTAACACTTTGCTCAAATTTATGTGTTGCTATCGCTTGTATTACTTTTCCGTAGGGGATCGGCATGTTCAGGGGCAAGGTGAAAACGGGTCTGATGGGGGCGCTTGTCGCTTTCGTCGGCGTCATCGGGGCGGCTTACGCCGCAACTCTCGCCGCTCCGACGGAGCGGGCGGTCCTGACGATTACGGGCAAGATCGCTGTGACCAACAAGGACAACACGGCGCAGTTCGATCGCCCGATGCTGGAATCCCTCGGTATGGTGGCGGTCGAGACGACCACTCCCTGGCATGAAGGCAAGGTCAAGTTCGAAGGCATTCCGGTCGACAAGCTGATGAAGCAGGTCGGCGCGACCGGCGACCGCGTCGTCGTGACGGCTCTGAACGACTACACCACCGAGATCCCGATGGAGGATTTCGCGAAGTACAAGGTCATCCTGGCGATCAAGCGCAATGGCGAGTACATGCCGGTGCGCGACAAGGGCCCCCTGTTCATCATCTATCCCTATGACAGCGATCCCGAGCTGAAGAGCCAGACCTATTACGCCCGCTCGGCCTGGCAGGTCGCCAAGATCGATGTGAGATAGCGAAGGCAAGGCTGCTTCCGGAGGCTGCCCATTTGTCGCTGCGCACGTTCAAAACGGTCATTGCCATCGTGATTGGCGGCTTCATGATCGCCGGCGCCTATATTTCGGTGCTGGTGGTCGAACGCCAGGGTGCGCTGCGGCAGATCTCCGCCTACAACCCCGCCTGGGAAGCAAGTCAGGCGGCCTCCGAATTCATCCGCCTCGAGCATCGGCTCGCGCAGGTCGAGCGGCCGGACAGCGGCGTCGACAAGGACGAGGTCGAACTGCGCTACGACATCCTCGCCGGGCGCGTGCACATGCTCAACGAGGGCGACTTCCACGAATTGCTCCGGCGCGACCCGGAGCATCAGGTCACTCTGCGCGCGCTGGAACAGGCTCTCATCTCCATCGAGCCGCTGATCAAGGAGCTGGATCGACCGGGCACCGTCACGCAGATCATGCAGGTGCTGCAGCCCTTCGAGGGCAGCCTGTCGCAGATCGCTTCGACGGCGCTCATGTACGGCTCCGAGGTGATCCGCAGGGACCAGCAGGAACTCATCCGCCTGCATTGGGTCTTCTCCGCCATCGCGGCGAGCCTGATCCTGATCGGAATCGTCCTGATCGCGCTCCTCAACCGGCATAACCGGCTGCTCGGTCGCGCTCACCAGGAACTGCACGTGCTGGCGCACCAGGACGCGCTCACCGGCCTGCCCAACCGGGTGGTGCTGCGCGAAAAGCTGGAACAGGCTCTTGCGAGCATGAGGCCGCAGGGCCGCACCGTCTCCGTGTCCTATCTCGACCTCGATCACTTCAAGGATGTGAACGATTCCTTCGGCCACGAGACCGGGGACGAACTGCTCAAGGCCGTCGCCGACCGGCTGCGTGCCTGCATTCCTCCCGGCGACGGCCAGGTTCGCAACCTAATCTCCCGCTTCGGCGGCGACGAATTCGCCATCCTGCAGACCGGGATCCGCAGGCCGGAGGAGAGCGCCGCTCTCGCGAAGCGCGTCGTCGAAGCGCTGCAGGAGCCGTTCAGCGTCAACGGCCAGGAGATCTTCATCGGCACGAGCATCGGCATCGCCCTGGCCCAGCGGCACATGAACTCGAGCCAGATCCTTAAGAATGCCGACATGGCGCTCTATCACGCCAAGGCGGATGGGCGCGGCACGTTCCGCTTCTTCGAACCGGAAATGGATGCCCAGCTCCAGGCCCGCAGGGTGCTCGAAGTCGACCTGCGCAAGGCGATGGGGAACGAGGAATTCGAGCTCTACTATCAGCCGCAGATCAATATCGAGGCCAACGAGATCGGCGGCTTCGAGGCGCTCCTGCGCTGGCACCATCCCGAGCGCGGGCTGGTTCCGCCGGCGGAGTTCATTCCCGTCATCGAGGATACCGGGCTCATCGGACCGCTCGGCGACTGGATCATCGAGGAAGCCTGCAAGGAAGCGGCCTCCTGGCCGCGGGACGTCAACGTCGCGGTCAATCTTTCGCCGATACAGTTCCGCAACCGCGGCCTCGTGCAAAGCGTCACCCGGGCTCTTGCGATATCGGGGCTGGCGCCGCATCGGCTCGAACTCGAGATCACCGAATCGGTCCTGCTCCAGGACAGCGAAACCACCGTCTCCACCTTGCACCAGCTGAGGCGGCTCGGCGTGCGCATCGCCATGGACGATTTCGGCACCGGCTATTCGTCCCTGAGCTATCTGCGCAGCTTTCCCTTCGACAAGATCAAGATCGACCAGTCCTTCGTGCGGGAGATGTCCCAGCGCACCGACTGCCTGGCGATCGTGCAATCCGTCGCCAATCTCGGCGCGAGCCTCGGCATGCCGACCGTGGCCGAAGGCATCGAGACGGAAGACCAGCTGCGCCAGATCCAGGCGGCGGGCTGCACCGACGCTCAAGGTTATTATTTCGGGCGGCCCAAGCCGGCACGGGAGCTGGTTCACACGCTCGCCGCCCTCAAGCACAAGGCCAAGGTGGCCTGACTGAAGCGATCCGGAACCGATGAGAGACGGGATCCCCAAGCTTGGCTGTGCCAGGCTCCTCTCCTAAGATGGGGCGTGATGACCAATTTTTTCGAAAGCCCCCTGCAGGGGATTCCCCTGTCGGAGCAGGTGACCAATCCGCATATCAAGGTCGGACGGTACAGCTATTATTCCGGCTATTACCACGGCCATTCCTTCGACGATTGCGCCCTCTATCTGCTGGCCGACGAGCCGGAGGTCGACAAGCTGATCATCGGCAGCTTCTGCTCCATCGCGACGGGCGTCACCTTCATGATGCACGGCAATCAGGGGCATCGGCGCGACTGGGCCTCCACCTTTCCATTCTTCTACATGAACAAGGATGGCGCCTTCGGGAGTCCGCAGGATCCGTTTCTGCCGGCCGGCGATACCCTGATCGGCAACGATGTCTGGATCGGCGCCGAGGCGATGATCATGCCGGGCATCACGATCGGCCACGGCGCCATCATCGGCAGCCGGGCGGTCGTGACGCGCGACGTGGAGCCCTATGCCATCGTTGCCGGAAATCCGGCGAAGCCGATCCGCAAGCGTTTTTCCGACGAGGAGATCGCCATGCTGCTTGAATTGGCCTGGTGGGACTGGCCCCTCGAGCGGATCAAGGATGCGATGCCGCTGTTGTGCGCATCGGATATCGCCGGCCTCCATCGCTTTTGGCGCGAGCATGAGGCGTAGAGCAAGGGACACCACGCTCGCGATGTCGCATGAGCGAACGGCCACATGAGCGAAAGGCCATGAGAGAAAATGCCTTGCCGCTCTTTGCCCGGGATGGCGACCTATGTTACCCAGATTCAACCTGCCGGAGCGTCATTCCGGCATGAGCGCGTGGGGGCGGACCGCGTTTCACGCCGAGACAACAGACGACAGCGATTCGTGGGAGCAGGTTCGATGAAGACTTATTGCGAGTTCACGTTCGATGCAGCGCATTCCGTTGCTCCCTATTCCGGGCTGCACGGACATACCTTCATCGTGCGGCTGACCTTCGGCGGCGCCGTCGACGAGGTCTATGGCTGGCCGGTCAACCTCTATGACGTCGAGAATTACATCAAGGAGATCAAGGGCGAGCATGGGTCGGGCCTCGATCACGGCAACCTCGATCTCAATCCCGCGATCGGCGTCGCCTCCCTCGAGAACGTCACCAAATACGTCTGGAAGCTCGTGAAGGAGCGGTTCCCGGGGCTGGAGGAGGTCGAGCTCAAGCGCGGCATGTCGGGCTCTCAGGAAGGCTGCATCTATCGCGGCGAGGAAGCCGCGCGCGCCGGCAGCCTCGCGGCCTGACTTGATCCATTGTCCGGAACGAAAGAAGCCGCCCGAACGGGCGGCTTTTTCATGAGCGGCAGGGTTTTCGCCCTCAGGGCGTGTAGGCGAAGGAATAGGCGGCGGTCAGGCCGAAGCCGAACTGGTTCTCCGAGCCGAAGCGCTTGACGATCGGGCTGTCGGCCGCATCGCTCACGAGACGCTTGTAAGTGACGAAGGCCGTCGTCGACCATTGCGGCGACCATTCGTAGGTGAGCGCGCCTGTCGCACCGACCGAGGTGATGCCGCCGGAGGGATCATAAGGCGTCACCTGGCCGTTCAGGGCCGCTTCCACGGGCGTGACGCCGAAATAGGTGCGGGTGAACTCGCTGTCGCCGAGGGACAGCCGCGGACCGATCGAGACGGTGAAGGCGCCGAATCTCTGGACTGCATCGAGGCCGAAATCGGCGACGAAGCCCTCATGTCCGCCGAAGCCGCGCCGGATCTCGGCCCGGGCGCGCAGGAACTCGAGGGGCCAATATTCCACGAAGACGCCGGGCTCCACCGCCCAGTCGATCTTCTCCAGGCCGAAGAGCTCCGGATTGTCCTGAAGGTAGCGCCCGCCCACGAAGCGGCCGACGACGCCGACGCGGAACACGGATTCGTCCAGGAACGAGAAGCTCAGGCCGTCATCGGGGGCACTGTAGCGCTCGACCGTGCCGGGGCGGCGGAAGCTGAGCGAGGGATAGCCGATGAAGCTGTATTCGTCCGAGCCCGGATAGGACGGACCCACCCGCAGATTGCCCTTCACGGTGACGATCCAGCCCTGGGACGATTGAATCGGCTCGGGCGAGAAGAGATCGGCTGCCTGAGCCGAGGTGGCGCCGGTCGCGAGGACGGCGAGGAGGGCAAGGGATGGGGCAGCGCGCATAGCTCTTCCGTTTCGAGACTCCACCCTGCCGTGGTGGCCGCAAACGTCCGTAAGGTCAAGCATCCGTTGCGCCTATGGTTTCGCCATTGTGACGGTTCGGAAGATCATCATGAGAACTTTCGGAGGGCAGAGCGGTTGAAGAACGGATAGATCGTTGCAAAGGGAGAGCTTCTTGTCCTTGAGAGATGCCAGCCGGCCACAGCCTGACGAATTCTACCCCAAGCCGCCGCCGACCGAGCCGCTGCCCACGATGCCGATGCCTCCCGAGACGCCCCTGCCGCCGGTTCCGCCGAGCGCTCCCTCATGCCTTCCGGAACAGCCGGACGCCGAAAAGCCGATCATGCATCCGATGCTGCCGCCCGAAGTCCCATGAGATTTCCCGGCTGCCCGGATCGATCCTGACGTGCGATAGGAGAATACCAGCACGGTCAGCGAGTTTGAGCAGATGAAGCCAGCGCAGCGCATCAAGCTCTTCGAGGATGTCTATGCCCGCGATAAAGGGTGCTGCGTCTATTGCGGGAATCCGGCTCGCCGCCCGGGGCGCGGCGTGAAACGCGCGCCCGATCTTGCGACGCTGGATCATGTGGCTCCACGGTCCGCCGGAGGCCCGCTCGCCCGCGACAATCTCGTGCTCGCCTGTTCCGCCTGCAACAACGAGCGCGGAACCATGGACGCGGCGGCGTTCCGGGCGCTGAAGGCTGCCCGGCGGGACGAGCCGATCTCGACGCCGGTTTGAAACAAGCGCGCCCATGCCATAAGACAGCGGGGAGCGCTCGCGTGTAGCGGCGCCGAGGGAACGGGAGAGCATCTTGGCCAAAGAGGACATTACCATTCGCACGGAGGATGGAACCGCCAAGGCAGGTCTGTTCAAACCGGGTTCCGAGCGGATTGCAAATCCGCCCGGCGTGATCCTCTACATGGATGCGTTCGGGCCGCGCTCGGCTCTCGATGCCATGGCCGAGCGCCTCGCCGGCGAAGGCTATTTGGTCTTGGTCCCAGATCTCTTCTACCGCATCGGCGATTACGGCCCCTTCGATGCCAAGACGGCCTTTTCCGAAGAGTCGAGCCGCAATGCGCTGAGACGCATGATCGACGGCACGAGCCAGGACATGACCCGGCGCGACTCGGGCGCCTTCATCGCTGCTTTGACGGATGCAGGAGCGAGCGGACGCATCGGCACGGTCGGCTATTGCATGGGCGGCAGCCGCGCCATTCATGCGGCATCGGCCTATCCCGACCGCATCGCAGCGGCGGCGAGCTTCCATGGCGGCCGCCTTGCGAGCGATGCGCCCGACAGCCCGCACCGGCACGTGGCGACGATCAAGGGGCGTGTCTATGTGGGCAGCGCGGGCGTCGACGGCAGTTTCCCGCCCGAGCAGTCGGCCCTGCTGGCGGAGGCCCTGCGGCGGGCCGAGATCGACCATGTCATCGAGAACTATGTCGGTATGGCTCATGGCTGGGCTGTTCCCGATCACGGCGTCTATGACGAGCGGGGCGCCGAGCGGCATTGGACGCGTCTGCTCACCCTCTTCGGCGAGACGCTGCGCTAGACAGCGCCTCCGCGAAGGGACGCCTTGGCGGGCAGTGGGAACAGGCCGATGAATGTTTCCGCCAGCGCCTTGTCGCCTTCGACTGTGAGCACGCCTGCCTGTTCCAGCACTTCGAGCGGCTGGCCGCCATAGATGGCGCCAGCGAGAACCGGCGCCGTGCCGGTGAGAATCAGATCGGCACCGTCGATGGGACCGCGCGCGATCTCGATCTTTCCATCGGCCAGATGAGCAAGAAATGTTTCTTCGCCGAGGCGGAAGCCGATCCGCCCTGCGACGCCCTTCGCCCGCTTCGGATCGAGCATCGTCCTGAGCGAGAGAAAGAACGAGGCGGCGCTGAAGGGCAGAGCCGGATTGTGCGAGGGCGAGCGCGCGGCCCAGCGGCCGAGGGCCTGGAAGATCGGCTCGCTCTCGTAGCCCCACTCGGTCAGCTCGTAGACCTGCGAGGCGGCCGGCGGCGGGAGCCGGCGCTTGAAGAGTACGCCCGCCGCTTCCAGGCTCTCGAGGCGCTGGGTGAGAACGTTGGCGCTGATCCCGGGAAGGCTCTCGCGCAGGTCACTGAAGCGCTTCGGTCCAAGCATGAGTTCGCGCATCACCAGAAGAGCCCAGCGCTCGCCGACGAGGTCGAGGGCATGGGCGGCCGCGCAGGCATCCTCGTAATGGCGCCTGCTGCGGGTCTCAGAAGCTTCAGTTATTTTTTCTAACTTCATAGTTGCTATTTATAACTTTCCATGGAATCAATGTCAAACCACAAGCCGAGAGGGAAATATTCCGATGCCCAAGCTGATCTTCGTGAACCTGCCTGTCAGCGACCTGCCCAAGTCCATCGCCTTCTACGAGGCCTTGGGTGCGGTGAAGAACGAGCAGTTCACCGACCATACTGCCGCCTGCATGGTCTTCTCCGAGACCATCCATGCGATGCTTCTGACGCACGAGAAGTTCCGCCAGTTCACGCCCAAGGCCTCGCCGATGCGAAGAGCACGAGCGAAGTGCTGATCTGCCTCTCCGCCGACAGCCGCGACGAGGTCGATACGACGCTTGCCAAAGCGACCGCCGCCGGCGGCAAGGCCGATCCGGGTCCGCAGCAGGATTACGGCTTCATGTACGGCCGCAGCTTCGAGGATCCCGACGGCCACATCTGGGAAATGATGTGGATGGACCTGGCGGCCGCGCAGCAGGCGATGAGCGGTGAAACGGTGGCGTAACCGAGCGAGTTCCAAGGGAGGCGAGTCGATGACGGCAGCGCAGTACGTGGCGGCAGCACCGACGGAAGGCCGAAGCGGTCTGCTCTGGACCGGTCGGGTCCTGAGCGGCCTCGTCGTCCTGTTTCTCCTGTTCGACGGCGCGATCAAGCTGGTTCCGCTTCAGGTGGTGATCGACACGGTCATTCCGCTCGGCTGGCCGACGGACGCGACGACCTGGCGTGCGCTCGGCATCGTGCTGATCGCGTCCGCCCTGCTTTATGCCTATCCGCGCACGTCGGTGCTCGGCGCGATCCTGATCACCGCCTATCTCGGCGGCGCCGTCGCCACCCATATGCGGGTCGGCTCGCCGCTGTTCAGCCACACCCTGTTCGGCGTCTATCTCGGGGTTCTTCTCTGGGCAGGCCTCTGGCTGCGCAATCCGCGTGTGCGGGCTCTGCTGCCGATGGCGCGGTAGCTCACGAAGGGTGACGAAAAAAGCCGTCGCGGCGCGCCCTCCGCAAGAGGGAAAAGTTCGCGACGGAGCGATTTTCCGCGGGCTGCGCCGACCCGCTCAACGTTCCTTTCGCTTGGCCAAGATCATCGCCAGAGGATTAGGCCTCGCGTCACCGACCCGGTGAAGCGTGTTCCGGTCCTGATGGGCAAAAGGCACGTCCCGGCCATGCACCAGCAGCTCGGTATCGGTGACGTAGCTCCAGCTCCCGTCCGGATGGAAGGTGATTGTGATCTGGTAGCTGTTCGTGCGGAATGCCTGCTCCAGAAAGGTTGTCGAGCAGATGCCATATTCGGTCTGCCCGCGGCTTGCCTTCACGACGATCTCGTCCGAATCGGATTTCGCCTGGCCCGACGCGATGGCGACTTGCCCGCGCGGGATGGCGATGGTCTGCATGACGAGGCCGGTGGCAGGTTCCCACAGCCAGTACCCGACCTGATCATGGAAGGTGATGTCCTCTTCCTCGGTCGTGATGTGGATGTGGTAGCGCAGGCCGTAGAACAGTTGCGGCCCGTTCGCCTGCGGGTCGATCGCCTGAAAATCGATGTTCTCGATGAACACGCGCCGCTCCGGACCGTCTGCCTTGGGGTTGAGGTCGACGCCCTTGCGCGCGCGCCAACGACCCGCCAGACGCCGCAAGGGGCCCAGATTGTTGAGCGTTTCCGGATCGACGTCGCTGGGTTCGGTGAAGACGTCCGTGAGAGCAGTCACAGGCAAAGGAGACATGGAGCGACCTTTCTGCTTACGGGTGGGGCGCAGGCGGACACCGACAAACGGAACTTGTCGGGCATGAGCGTGAAACCAAAAGCTCGAGGGCCCGCGATTGAATAAGTCAGCTCATCGCGCAGTCATTGTCGAGGCCGAGGGATTGGTGGCACTGATGCTCGATCAGCTCCCGCCAACCAGCCGAACAGTCACAAGCGCCCATCTCAATCGATTATTGTTGCCAAGACTCGATCTCGATCCTTACCATCATCTCCGGTGGATGCTTCCGCCAGGCTTGTGACGCAATGCGGGTGCCATGTCCGAACAGCAGACCATAGCCCACGAGTGTCCCTTGTGCCGGGAGGCCATCAAGGAAGGCGCTTCCCGGTGTCCTCACTGCCAAGCCGACATCCCGCCCAGGCCGACCCACGACGGTACGTGTCCCCTGTGCAGGGAGAGCATTCATCCCGAAGCGATCCGGTGCTTCCATTGCAAATCCGACCTGACTGTGCCCCAAAGGCCGAGGGCATTCGCGACGCGCGCGGGCCGGATGCGGGTCCGCCGGTCTCCGACCTATGCAAGCGCGGCGCATTGCCCGCCTGCCATCATGGACGGCTCGGAGATGTGGTGCCTATACTTAGAGACCGACGAATACTGCGAATACGAGAAGTGCGGCTACGTCTGATTTCCGAGCGCATTCCTCGCTCAGGCGACCGCAGAGGCGAGTTGGACATGCAGCCCGTCGATGACGACGCGGTTACGCCCGGCCGCCTTCGCCCTGTAGAGCGCATCGTCCGCACGCGCGATCACGTCCTGAATGTCCCGGTCATCGTCAGCGTCCGGTCCAGATATCCTGCAGGGGCGGCATCGCGGCCAGATTGCGCGCTTCCCTGAAACGCTCGAACATGCCGCGGTCGAGGATGTTCGCGGTCAGGATCGCGTCCTGGGCTTCGTTGTCCATGACGAGCTGGCGGACCCGGCTCTGGGCGATAGAGGCCGCCCCTGCAGCCAGAATGCAGACGAGGGCAAGGCACAGCACGCCGACCAGCAGGGTGATCAGCTGCCGGAGAGACCAGTGCCGCATCGCGATCATGGCTGCCATCCGCTCAAGAGCGAGAACCGAAACGGTGAGCCTTATACCGGTATATGTATCTTTGTGTCACCTGCCGGGCGTGGACGAGGCGATTTCGGACAGGATTGAAAAACTCAGCTTGGCCATGCAAGCTGCCAACAAAAGCGGGGAAGAGCGATGGTCCTTTACCTTTTGGCGCTCCTGATCGGCGTGATCGCCGGCCTGCGTGCGATGACGGCGCCCGCAGTGATCAGCTGGGCGGCCTCGCTCGGCTTGCTCAATCTCGAAGGCACCTGGCTCGCCTTTCTCGGCTATCGCTGGACGCCCTGGATCATGACAGTTCTCGCCATCGGCGAACTGATCGGCGATCAGTTACCCACCACGCCGAGCCGCAAGACGCTGATGCCCTTCGCCACAAGGATCATCGTCGGCGGCCTGTGCGGCGGCGCCATCGCGGCACAGGGCGGCTCGTTCATCGGGGGTGTCGTTGCAGGTGCGGTTGGGGGTATCATCGGGACATTGGGAGGAGCAGAAGGCCGCGCGCGTCTGGCCGCTGCCTTCGGCAAGGACCGTCCCGCCGCCCTGATCGAGGATGCAGTCGCGATCCTCGGCGCCGTGCTGATCGTGGGAGCGCTGCCATGACACAAAGCTTCGATGCCATCGTCGTCGGCGCCGGACAGGCCGGACCTTCGCTCGCCGCCCGTCTCGTTGCGGCCGGCATGAAGGTGGCCATCATCGAGCGCAAGCTTTTTGGGGGAACCTGCGTCAATACCGGCTGCATGCCGACCAAGACCCTGGTGGCGAGCGCCTACGCGGCGCATCTGGCACGCAGAGGCGCGGATTACGGCATCGCGACCGGCCCGGTTGCTATCGACATGAAGACGGTCAAATCCCGCGCCGACAAGGTCTCGACGAATGCGCGCACCAATATCGAGACATGGTTGCGCGGCATGGACGGCCTGACGGTGATCGAAGGCCATGCCCGCTTCGAAGGGCCGGACACGCTGCGCGTGGGGGAAGACCTGCTGCAGGCTCCGCGCATCTTCCTCAATGTGGGTGGAAGGGCGAGCGTTCCGGACATGCCGGGGGTCGGCGCGGTCGAGTATCTCACCAACACCTCGATCCTGCAGCTCGATGCGGTTCCGCGCCATCTGGTCGTGGTCGGCGGCAGTTATATCGGCCTCGAATTCGCGCAGATGTACCGCCGCTTCGGCGCGGAGGTGACCATCGTCGAGAAAGGCCCCCGCCTGATCGCCCGCGAGGACGAGGATGTGTCCGAGGCCATTCGCGACATCCTCACCGCCGAGGGCATCGCCATCCGCACCGATGCGACCTGCATCGGCTTCAAGCCGCATGCGGAGGGCATCGCGGTCGATGTCGATTGCACCTCCGGTGATCCCTTCGTCGTCGGCTCGCATGTACTGCTCGCGGTCGGACGGCGTTCGAACACCGACGATCTCGGTCTCGACAAGGCCGGCGTGGCGATGGATGCCCGCGGCACCATCGTCGTGAACGACGCACTCGAGACGAATGTGCTCGGCATCTGGGCTCTGGGCGACTGCAACGGCCGCGGGGCCTTCACGCACACGGCCTACAACGATTACGAGATCGTCGCCGCCAACCTGCTCGACGGCGCGGCGCGGCGCGTCAGCGAACGGATCCTCGGCTATGCGCTCTACATCGATCCGCCGCTCGGCCGCGTCGGCACGACGGAGACGGAGGCGAGGAAGTCCGGCCGCAGGCTTCTCATCTCCAAGCGCCCGATGACGCGCGTCGGGCGCGCGATCGAGAAGGACGAGACGAAGGGTTTCATGAAGGTCGTCGCCGATGCCGAGACGAGGGAGATCCTCGGCGCCGCAATTCTTGGAACCGGCGGCGACGAGGCGATCCATGGCATCCTCGACGCGATGCACGCCAAGACGGCCTACCCGATCCTGCAATGGGCGGTGCCGATCCACCCGACCGTCTCGGAGCTGATCCCGACCGTTCTGGGCGACCTGAAGCCCGTAACCTAGAGCGCTTTTCGGCGAAGTGGATCCGGTTCGCCGTCCGCGCGATACAAATTGCAAGCTTATCCAAAAGAGTGCCTTGCAACGGTCTCTTGGCAGGTAAGCTGGGGCGTAAACCGCATCGTCAACAGATTCGAGCCGGAGGTTTTGCCATGGCATTGCGTCATCTTGTAACAACCGCTCCCGTTCTCGCCATTCTCATCGCGTCCACTCCCGCGGATACGCGCGCTGCCGCACAGGTCGGCCTGCTGTCATGCGATCTTTCGGCCGGAGTCGGGCTGATCCTGATGCAGAAGCAATCCATGATCTGCAGCTTTCGGCGCACGGGTGGCGGACCTGTCGAAAGATATACCGGGACCATCAACGAATACGGAATTGAGCTCGGCGGGGTCGCGAGAGGACATCTCGTCTGGGCCGTCGCAGCCGAAACGCAGGGCATTCCCGCTGGTGCGCTTGCCGGAACCTACGCGGGCGTTGCCGCGGATGCCGCTCTCGGCCCAGGTGCCGGCGCCAGCGCGCTGATCGGGGGAACCGGCCGCGCCTTCTCGCTCCAGCCGGTCTCGGTCGAAGGCGAGGTCGGCGTCAACATCGCTGCGGGAATTAGAACAATCGAATTGAGACCCGCGATCTGAGGCCCGGTCCGACGGCTTCGCAAGAGAGCTTCGACTTCGAACGACGGCGCTGATCTCAGAATCTGGAAGGTTCAATGTATCTTGTCATCGTCCTCGGGTTGACGGTCGTTCTTCCCGTCGCTTCCATCCTGTTCGAAACGCTCGTGTGGGGAGCCGCGCTCGGCCTGCCGCTCGTCGGCAAATGGTTCGTGTTCTGGGCCATCGGGATTCGTCTTTTCCTGGCGGGCATACGCCAGGTCCTGCAGCCGTCCTTCACCGCGGCGACGATCTTCAGGATCAAGGATCCCGAGGCCGAGAAGCTCGTCTCCGAGATCGGCTTCGGCAACCTGTCCATGGGCCTGATCGGCATCGTCTCGCTCGCCGCCCCGGACTGGCTTGTTCCGAGCGGCGTGGCCGGCGGGCTCTATCTCGGTCTCGCAGGCCTCAAGCACATCGCATCGAAGGACCGAACGCGCGAAGAGACCATCGCGATGGTGACCGATCTGTTCGTCGCGCTGATCGTCGGCATCGCGATCGTCGCAATTCTCCTTCGGCAGGCATGAGCTGGAGGAAAATCCCAAGCCCGGTGCTATTGAATCCCAGTTCGTCGGATGGCAGGATAGGAAAATGGTACGGTGCCCATCCGATGCATGCCTTCGCATGAAAGGACGGTTCGATGTCTGTCATCCCACCAGTGCTTTCCCTCGTCGCCTCGCTGACGATCGGCGTGGCCGACAGGCTCCCTGAATTCGATACCCCTCGGAACTGCGAGGCCGCAATCAGGGCGGTGGGTAGTTCGCAGGTTCAGACGGTGCAGCAATGCATCGCCGACGAAAGAAGCGCACGGGCGGAAATCGAAAGCCAATGGGGAACCTTCGCGGCAAGTCTCCGCGACCGCTGCATCGACGAGACGCAGATCGGCGGCGGCCCGAGCTATGTGGACATTCTCGAATGTCTCCGCCTTGGCGCCCGTGAAAAGCCGATGTGAGGCGTGACGGCCCGGGCTGGAAAAATGACAATGGGTCCATTGCCGTTTCCGGCTCGAAGCCCTGGGCCACCGTCTTTCCGAGCGCCGCGATTGTCGAATTTCCTGGCCATCGCGGTCTTGCTTGCCTGCGTTCTCCCCCATCGTCCTGCTTCGGCCCAGCCGGCGGGCCCGGCGCCATCGGTGGTCGTGGCGCCGATTCGCGCGCAGGACGTCACCGACCGCGTCCATTTCATCGGCAATGTCGAGGCCACTCAACAGGTCGAGTTGAGAGCCCGCGTAGAGGGCTTTCTCGACAAGGTGGCATTCGCCGAGGGGAGCTTCGTCGAGACGGGAGCGATGCTCTATCAGATCGAGCAGGGGCCGTATCAGGCTTCGCTCGATCAGTCCAAAGCGGCGCTCGCATCGGCCGAGGCGCAGCTTGCATCCGCACAGGCGACCCTGACGGCGAGGCAGGCCGAGCTCGAGCGCCAATCGACCCTGGCGCGGCAGCAATTCGCCTCGCAGGCGGTTCTCGATCAGGCCACGGCGCAGCGCGATGAGGCCGCAGCTTCCGTGCAGCAGGCGAATGCACAGATTCAATCGGCCCAGGCGCAGATCAGCACTGCGAACCTGAATCTGTCCTATACGACGATTGCGGCCCCGATTGCCGGCCGCATCGGCAAATCCGCGGCCACGATCGGCAATCTCGTTTCACCCAGCACCGGCGTGCTCGCCACCATCGTCCAGATGTCTCCGATCCGGGTTGTGTTCTCCATCCCGGAACGAGACTACGTCGCGCTCATGAAGTTTCTGTCGGGACCGGACGGGCGCGGTGCCGCGAACTCGTTCGATCTTTTCGCGCCTCACCTCCTCCTGCCCGATGGAACCGAATACGGGCATGCCGGAAAGATCGAGTTCATCGACAACCAGATCGATTCCTCGACCGGCACGGTCGCCGTGCGTGCAGTCTTCGAGAATCCGGATAGCCTTCTCCTGCCCGGCCAGTTCGTGTCGGTGACCGTGCAGATCGGCCGCGCGCAGATGCTTCCGAACGTGCCGCAATCGGCCATCATGCGGGACGAGCAGGGGCCTTACGTCTATATCGTCGACAAGGACAACCGCGTCCAGAAGCGCCAGATCAAGGCCGGCATTCGCACCGATACGGGCTATGCGGTCGAGAGCGGATTGCAGGAGGGCGAAACCGTCATCGTCGACGGCATCCAGAAGGCTCGTCCGGGAATCGTTGTGCAGCCCGTCGCGGCCGCCGAACCGAATTCCGCGGAACCCCGCCGATGATTTCGGGCGTCTTCATCGCACGGCCGCGCCTCGCCATCGTCATCTCCCTCGTCATCACGATTGCCGGCCTTCTGAGCCTGTTCACCCTCCCCGTCGCGCAATATCCGAACATCACGCCGCCGGTGGTGCAGGTCACCGCCTCCTATCCGGGTGCCGACGCCTCCACGATTGCACAGACCGTCGGGGCTCCGATCGAGCAGCAGGTGAACGGCGTCAAGGGCATGATGTACATGTCGTCGACGAGCTCGTCTTCCGGCACCTATACGCTGCAGGTGACCTTCGCTCTCGGCACCGATCCCGACCTCGCCCAGGTCAATACCCAGAACCGGGTGGCGTTGGCGACGTCGCAGCTTCCGGCCATCGTCAACAGCCTCGGCGTCAACGTGCAGCAGCAATCGACCAGCATGCTGGCCGTGATCAACGTCTATTCCGACGATCCGTCGCAGGACCCGATTTTCATTTCCAACTACACGAGCATCAACCTGCAGCCGGCGCTGGCGCGCGTGCCCGGCGTCGGCTCGACGACTCTGTTCGGAGCCCTCAACTACTCGATGCGGATCTGGCTCGATGTCGACAGGATGACGGCTCTGTCCCTCACCCCTGGCGATGTGGCGGCGGCCATCGAGGGACAGAATATCCAGGCTTCGCTCGGCCAGATCGGAGGCGCGCCGATCAGCTCGGATCAGGTTCTGCAATATACGGTCGAGACGAAGGGCAGGCTTCTCGAGCCGTCCGAGTTCGAGAACATCGTGCTGCGATCCGGCAACAGCGGTGCCATCGTGCGCATCCGCGACGTCGGACGGGTCGAGCTCGGGGCGCAATCCTACACGCAAAATTCGCGTCTCAACGGGGTGCCGGCGGCAACACTGGCGATCTACCAGCTTCCAGACGCCAACGCGCTGAGCGTCGCCAGGCAGGTGCGCACGCAACTGGCGCAGCTCGAGAGCCGCTTTCCTGCGGGCCTGAAGGCGGAAGTCATCTACGATTCGACCCTGTTCGTGTCGGCATCCATCAAAGAGATCGTCGAAACGCTGGGGCTGACGGCGGTCGTGGTGCTGCTGGTCGTCTTCATCTTCCTCCAGGACCTGCGCGCCACGATCATCCCCGCGGTGACGATCCCGGTATCGCTGATCGGCGTCTTCGCGATCTTTCAGATTGTGGGCTATTCCGCCAACACGATCAGCCTGTTCGCCATCGTGCTCGCCATCGGGCTCGTGGTCGACGATGCCATCGTCGTCGTCGAGAATGTGCAGCGCATCATGGAGGAGGAAGGCGTCTCGCCGCGCGAGGCCTCGCTCAGGGCCATGGAGCAGGTCACAGGTCCCATCGTCTCGACCACCCTCGTGCTGTTTGCGGTGTTCGGACCCGTCGCCTTCCTTCCTGGAATCACGGGTGAGCTCTACCGGCAGTTCGCCGTCACGATCGCGGCGGCCGTCGCCATTTCGGCCGTCAACGCGCTGACGCTCTCTCCCGCGCTCTGTGCCGTGGTTCTCAGGCCGCCCAAGCACCGCACGAGCGGCGCCTTCGGCCTGTTCAACAGCGGTCTCGACCGGATCCGGCATCACTATGTCGGCGTTGCCGGCCTGATCGCACGCAGGTCCCTGGTGGCGGGGCTGATCGTTCTCGTCGCTGGCGCCGCAGCGGCATTCGGTTTCATCAGGCTGCCGACCTCGTTTCTTCCGAACGAGGATCAGGGCGTCATGTTCGTCGACGTGCAGCTACCGGATGCCGCAGCCCTGCCGCGGACGGAGGCCATCATGGGGCAGGTCGATTCGATCGCGCGCTCGCTTCCGGGCGTGGCCAATGTCATCACCGTCTCAGGCTACAGCCTTCTGACGAGCTCGCCCTCGTCGAGCAGCGGCTTGGGAATCGTCGTGCTCAAGCCGTGGTCGGAACGGACCAGCACCGAGACGAGCCTCGGCGCCATCTATCAGAAACTCCGCAGCGAGTATGCGGCGCTGCCGGGAGCCAATGTCACGCCCTTCCCGCCGCCGGCCATTCCCGGCCTGGGTGCATCGGGCGGCTTCGATTTCCGCCTGGAGGCGCTGGGCAATCAAACGCAGGAGGATCTTGCGATCGCTCTGCGCTCTCTCATTGCCGCCGCCAACCAGGATCCGCGCATCGCTCATGCCTATTCGACCTATTCGGCATCGGTTCCGCGCCTTTTCATGGACGTGAACCGCGTGAAGGCCGAGAGCCTCGGCGTGTCCGTCGGCGATCTGTTCGCGACCATGCAGGCGATGCTCGGCTCCTTCTATGTCAACCAGTTCAACTATCTGGGCCGAACGTTTCAGGTCAACATCCAGGCGGATGCCGCCTATCGTTCACGGGTCAGCGACATCTCCCGCCTCTACGTTCGCAACAGAGCCGGATCGATGGTGCCGTTGAGAACCGTCGCCGATATCCGCATGCAGCTCGGCGCGGATCTCGTCTACCGCTACAACCAGTTTCCATCGGCCCAGATCTCCGGCGATGCCGCACCGGGCCACAGTTCGGGCGACGCGATGGCGGCCATGGCCGCAGCCTTCGAGAAAACGCTTCCCTCCGGCTACAATTTCGATTGGTCCGGCCTCTCCTTCCAGGAGGCCAGTCAAACGGGGGCGGGCACCGCTCTCATCTTCGGCCTCGCTCTGGTGTTCGGCTATCTGTTCCTCGTCGGTCTCTATGAAAGCTGGATGGTTCCGCTCGCCGTCGTTACCTCCATCGTGATCGCGGTTCTCGGCTCCGTGGTGACCGTCTCGCTGCTAGGCCTCGGCAATGACCTCTACACGCAGATCGGCCTCGTTCTCCTCATCGGCCTGTCGGCCAAGAACGCGATCCTCATCGTGGAATTCGCCCGCGAGCAGCGGGACGCGGGCAAGACCCGTTACGACGCGGCGCTCACGGCAGCCGGGATGCGCTTCCGTGCCGTCGTGATGACCGCCATCGCCTTCATCATCGGACTCGTGCCTCTCGTGATCGCGACGGGTGCGGGCGCCAACAGCCGCATCCATCTGGGCTTTACGGTGCTCGGCGGCATGGTCGCGGCAACTCTCTTCGGCATTCTCGTCGTGCCTGGCCTCTACGTCATGTTCCAGTGGGTAGGCGACAAGACCTTCGGCGTGCCTGACGAGCGGAAGGCTGCAACGGCGGAAAGCCCGCCTGCTTCGAGCGGCGAAGCGGCCTGATCACAGCATCTTGCGGAACAGATCGGTGAAGAGATAGGGCCCGAACGTCCAGAACCCGGCCCAGAGCAAAGCGCCAAGGGCATTGGCGATGACGAAATGGCTCCATGGCATGCCGACCGACCCGGCGACGAGTCCGTTGAGCTGTCGCAGCAGCACGACGAAGCGGGCCGTCAGCACCATGATGAAGCCTCGCTTGCGGGCCATCGTCTCCACGTTCGCCAACCGCTCCGGGGTCAGCTTCACCAGGGATCCGAAGCGCTGGAGCAGAACGCGGCCGCCGAACCGGCCGATCATGTAGCCCGTGCTGTCGCCGAGCACGCCGCCGAGCCAGGCCGCGAGAAAAACATGCTCGATGGCAAGATCGCCGCGAACCGCGAGTAGGGAGGCGGCGATGAGCGCGCTCTCACCCGGAAGCGGGACCCCGAAGGATTCGAAATAGATCGTGAAGAACACGGCGAAGGCGCCGTATCGGGTAACGGCGGGTTCGATCCATCCGAGAGCTTCCTGGAACAGGCTCATCGGGCCTTCCAGACGGTAGTGAGCGTCGTTGTCATCAAGCACCTTTCGGGATGTGGCTCGCCAGGTTGACCTAATCGAGACCCGAAGCGAAAGCGCTCCTTTCAGCGTGCCTCGATTTCGTCGATGGCATCGGACAGCGGGGAAACGGACGCCCTGATCAATCCACGCGTCGGCGAACCGAGCTCAAGGATCATGAAGATGCCTCCGGAGATGGCCAGCGCGGATAACATCAGGATGATGATCACGGTCTTGTTGTTGGGAGCGAAGAGGCCGAAACTCGTAAACAGAAGCGACAGCCAGAAGATGACGAGGATCAGAAAGGGAGGAGGGGTGGAAACACTTGTCCGCTCCACGAGGATCCAGCGCGCATCCGAGATCGCATCGATCAGCTCCAGGGCCCGCGATTGGATCTGGCGCATCCTGTCGTCGCCCGGACGCAGCTCGCTGACCCGGTCGCTGATGGTCTCGAGCATGTAGAGATTGTCGAGGCTCAACGTGTCGTCGGCCCGGTCCGTCGACAGTTCAAGCGCCTTCGCCTCCGCATATTTGCGCAGCTCGTCGCGAATGCCCGTTGCATCGCCTCCGTAGCGGGCCAGAACCCGGTTGAGCTTGACGATATCGATCGCCAATGTGGTGATCGCGTTGGTTCTGGCGCTGAACGCGGTATTGGCCGTGCTGATCATCAGGCTGATCACGAGGGCCGCAAGGGTGCCCACGACGGCCATGGAAACCGAGACGGCCGTTCGCGTCTCGACGCTCAAGTGGTTTGTCGGCAGCTGGCGCGAGAGCGCTATTCCGAGTACGGCTCCGCCAAAAATCGCAAGAAAGGTCAACAGGCTGATCAGCACTGAATTCATGGGCAGGCCTGCAACCCTCCATCCTTGCGCCGCAGGCATTAGGAGGCTTTTAGCCCATCTGCGTCAAGATCTCGAAGGGACGACAGGGAGCGGCCGTCACCTCAGGATCATGCGGACTCCGATCCTTCGCCGCGCGTACTCACTCGGCCACGGCCCTGAGAATTGGCTTCGGCAGCGCAACCACATTGTCGCAGATCAGCGATGTCAGCTCATGGATCGGTGCGGGATGGCCGACAAGATAGCCCTGGGCCTCCGTGCATCCTTCCAGGCCCAGGAAGCTCAGCTCCTCGGCCGTCTCGACTCCTTCGGCGATGACCGGAAGACCGAGGCCGCGGCCGAGACCGAGCACGGCCCGGACGATGGCAGCAGCCTGCGGCTTGGTGTGAACGGCCTGAATGAAGGATCTGTCGATCTTGATCTTGTCGAAGGGAAACGCCTGCAGATTGGACAGCGACGAGTAGCCGGTTCCGAAATCGTCCATCGCAATGCTGACGCCGAGAGCCTTGAGCTTCTGCAATGCCAGGAGCGCGCGGTTGGGATCGCGGATCAAAGCTGTCTCGGTGATCTCGATTTCCAGCCTTTCCGGAGCAAGGCCGGTTTCCTCGAGCGCGCCTCGCACAAGTTCGACGAAGCTGTCGCTGCTCAGCTGCAGGGCCGAAACATTGACGGCGACATTCAGAGGGCGCATCCACCGAACGGCTTCCTGGCAGGCTTCGCGCAGAACCCACTCGCCGATCTTCAGAATCAGCCCGCTTTCCTCTGCGATGGGGATGAACACGGATGGCGAGACACTGCCACGGACCGGATGGATCCAGCGGAGCAGAACTTCGAAGCCGAGAACTGCGCCCGTTTCGACCTGCGCCTGCGGCTGGAAGACCAGGCGGAGCTCGTCGTTCTCGATGGCATGGCGCAGGTCGTGCTCCATGCCGCGGCGCTCGCGGATCTGCGCTCCCATGGCGGCCTCGAAGAAACGGTAGACACCCTTTCCTTCGGTTTTCGCGCGATAAAGCGCTGCGTCCGCGCTGGAGAGAAGCTCCGTGCGGTCCCGCGCATCGGACGGGTAGAGCGCGATGCCGATGCTGACCGAAACGATGCCGGCAGGCATTTTACCGGAGTCGGAACTCTTGAGGCATTTCAGCAGGCTCTCCGCCAGCTGCCCGGCCTGGTCGGGATCGCCGACTTGAGGCGCGACGATGGCGAACTCGTCCCCGCCCAGACGGGCGAGCATGTGGTCCTCGGCCAGGACGGAGGAGAATTGCTTGGCGATGTGCTGAAGAAGCTGATCGCCGGCCGCATGGCCATAGAGATCGTTGACGTCCTTGAACCCGTCGAGATCCAGACACAGCAGGGCAAGCTGCTGGCCCGATCTGCGATGCAGCTTGATCTCACGGTTGAGCCGCTGGTCGAAGCTCGCGCGGTTGTCCAGTCCGGTCAAAGGATCGTGATGGGCGAGATACCGGATCTGCGCCTCGGCATTGCGGCGGTCCCGCAGGTCGCGGAATGCCACGACATTGTGCGGTTCGCCGTTATAGCTGATCGGCCGTGTGATCAGTTCGACCGGGATCGATGCGCCGCCGCCATCCAGAAGATCGGCTTCGATCGCCTGTCCGGGAACGGCAAAGAGCGCCTCCCGCCTCTTGGCATCCGGCAGGCAGGCGGCCAGATTCTTTCCGCAGATCTGCTCGGGGGCAAGATTGGCGAGCCGTGCGAAGCTCTGGTTGATGGAGACGATGACTTCACCCTTGCAGAGCACGAGGCCCTCGACCGCTGCGTCGGTGAGATCCCGCATCCGCTCCATTTCGAGCGCCGCGCGCCGACGCTCCCGCAGGTCGAGGCTCAGGGCTGCGATGGCGAGCAAAAGAATGACCAGGCTGATGAAGGCGACCCCGATGGCGAGCCATTCGGACTGAAGGGCCAGAGAAGAAAGCTCGATGGAGGGATCGGGTGTGATCGCGGCGGCGCCCATGGCCGTGAAATGATGGCTGCAGATCGCCAGCGTCAGCAATCCGGCGCCGATGAGTTTCCGTCGCGTCGTATGGTCTTTGAGACCTATCGAAAGGGAGCAGGCGCCGAGAGCGGCACCGAGCAGGATCGAGACCGCGACGAGGACAGGATCCCAGGCGACGGTGCCCGCCACTTCGAAGGCGGCCATTCCGGTGTAGTGCATCGTGGCGATGCCGCCTCCGACGACGGCACCTCCGAGAGCGGCCCAGACCCGTCCGGGCATGAGAGCGATGCAGAACCCGACGCCCGTCAACGTGACGGCGGCGAGCAGGGAGAGGATCGTCAGCGCGACGTTGTATCCCGTGGGCAGGCCGGGTGCGAAGGCCAGCATTGCGATGAAATGCGTTGCCCAGATGCCGAACCCGGTGGACGTTGCGGCGATCCCGAGCCACAGGCCCTGCCGGCTGCCCACGGAACGGGGGGCATGATGAAGCAGATGAACTGCCGTGAGGGATGCGAGACCGCAGACCAGGGCTGCCAGAGCGACGAGCCGGAGGTCGTGGTCCTCAACGATGCAGTTATAGACCGTCAGCATGACAAACCCTAACGCCTCCGTCCTCGAGACGGCCCCGGCGCAGGGCGGTTCGATTCGAAGCTTCGATCCTGAAAATGGCGGATGGGACATATACCGGGTTCGCACCGGTATGGCGGAGCAGCATCATGCCTTTGGACAGCATCGCCTGAGCGACGTCCAATCCGCCATCGTTGGCCTGTCTTTGACGACATACCACTATTCTGTGGCAGCCGGACCGAGTCAACGCGAGACTCCATCCCGTGGCCTCCGGCTCGCTGAATCGGTTAACGCTCCGTATGCGATCGAACGGACCGTCTCGATCTTATTCCAGGTAGTCATAGACGACCTCGCCGAGGCCGAGGGTGAGATCGGCGATGTAGTGGCTGGCGGAGACCACCTCCTTCACGGGGAGGCGGGCGACGTCGCACATGGCGTGCTCGAAGAGCTGCAGGGCAGCGGGCCCCGTCCAGGCGCCCTTCAGCTGCACATCCTCCATATGATAGCGGACGAGCTCGCAGATCCGGGGCGTGCAATCCACGTGCGGGATGATCTTGATCATGAAGGCCGGTTTGGCCATGCCCTTCGCGACCGTCGCGAGATCGATCTCGCGATGCTTGTAGCCCATGGTGGCGCTGACGCAGAGCACCGAGCCGTAATGCAAGGTGCCGACCAGTGTCTCCTGTTCGTGCACGAGCTTCGGGCTCGCAAGTTTCTTTGGGAAGCCCCAGATCTCCCGCCCGCCGGCAATCGGCGAGTTGTCGTCGAGATACATGGCATGCACATAGCCGCCTTCCTGCACCTCGCCCGATGGGGTGGTGAAGCGTACGGGGATGACCTGCCCCGTCTCGGTGTAATCGCCGAAGCCGGTCGAGTCGGGCATGCGGATGAACTCGTAGGCGACGGTATCGCCGATGACTTCGAGCGGTTCCGGCACGACGGCGCGCAGCGCCTCCGGGTCGGTGCGATAGATGATGACGACGAATTCCCGGTTGTAGAAGCGGTAGGGCGGCTTCGGATAAGCCGGGTCGTTGAGCGGCATGGCGAAGGCTTTTTCGCGAACTTCAGAGATCTTCATGGCTTCCTCATGAGGTCTGTCGGTGAGGGATCAGGACTCGGAGAGATCGAAGGTCGCGACCCCATCGGGCGTCGTCGGCCGCTTCAGGATGTCGGGGTGGCGTAGCGTACGTGCCGTATCCGCGTAGCCCGCGGACCAATGCTCCTCCATGGTCTCGCGGGAGAACTCGTAATCCTTGGACGAGCCTTCATAGCTCTTGGCACGGTAGATCAGGTGAACGATGTTGTGCACCGTTTCGTCCGCCTCTGCCCGCAGCAGTGCCATCTCGGCATCGGCGCTCAGCAGATCCTGGTCCGGAACCATCTGGAGCAGGCGATGGGCCGCGCGACGCAGGCGCTGCTCCTGCTTGAACTGATCGGTATTCTTGCGGGTACGGCTCGAGAAGCGGATATCCTTCTGGCGCAGGTCGATCCCGACGAGATCATGCGGGATCTCGCCCCTCGCGCTCCAGAGATCGACCTGAAACACCAACGAATCCTGGCGCGGCCTGGAATCGCGCATCCATTGCAGCGGCGTGTTGGAGACGAGCCCACCATCCCAGTAATAATCTTTGTCGACACGGATTGCGGGAAAACCTGGCGGAAGCGCGCCGCTCGCCATGATGTGCTCGGGCCCGAGCATACGCTCCGCATTGTCGAAGAATTCGAGATTGCCCGTGCGGATGTTCACGGCGCCGACGGCGAAGCGTGTCTCGCGCGCATTGATGCGGTCGAAATCCACCAGCTCCTCCAGCGTCGTCCGCAGCGGGCTCACATCGTAGAAGCTGTTGGACTCGATATCTGCCCCGCCGAGAAACGGCGGGATCTGGCGGGGAAAGAAGAACCCGGGCGCTCCGTTCATGAGGGTGTTGCAGGCCTGCGTCTGGTTGACGAGGGTGTGAAGGAAGTCGCTGCCGAATTCGAGGGCGCCCAGCATCGACGATCCGATCGAGGGCATCCAGGGCGGCGGTGCCGTGATCTGCTCCCAGAATGCTCTCAGGCGCGCAACCCGCTCTTTCGGCGGATTGCCGGCGATGATCGCGGCATTGATGGCTCCGATCGAGATGCCGCCGATCCAGTTCGGATGCAGATCCGCCTCCGCCAGAGCCTGATAGACCCCACCCTGATAGGCGCCCAAGGCGCCGCCGCCCTGAAGCACCAGCGCGAGGCGCTCGAATTGCGGGCGTTCGGTGACGGGCCTGATCCCGGTTCTCGTCGTCATGGAAACCTCACAAGAACGAAGGACCGCCCGCGCCGATCAGGGTCCAGCGGTTCAGACGGTCCGTCCGTGATGAGCGATCGGCATGATGGGCAAAACAGGTCTTAGGGGTGACGCCCCTTCTCTTGGCCGGTGCATCGTTCGGAGCGAAAAACCGGAGCCACTTTTCGCAAGATGCACACGGAGACTGACATGAGGCGGCAGTGATCGCAATGCCTCTTGGGAGGCACCGCTCATTGCATCTGTTCGATCAGATCGGAGGCAGCTTGAGCCATTGCGCCAGGGCGCTGACGATGAGGTTCACGGACAGAGCGGCGAGGATCACGCCCATGATGCGGCGAATGACACTGGCGCCGCCGCGGCCGATGATCCTGCTGATCACGTTGCCAAGGAGGAAGACGACGAGCATCAGGGTCAGAACCGTGGCGAGAATGCCGTAGGTGAAGACCTGCTCGGGCAGGGTGAAGCGGTGATTGTCGGTGAGGATGATGATCGCCAGCATGGAACCTGGCCCGGCGATGATCGGCGTTGCCAGGGGATAGATCGCAACCCTCAATGCGTTGCTGCCTGACTCGCCCGACGACGACGGACCGGATCGCGGTTCTCCGAGCACCATGGAGGTCGAGAACAGAAGCAGGATGATCCCGCCTGCGATCTGGAACGACAGCAGCGATATGCCCATGGCGTGGAGCAGGAACTGACCGGCCACGCCGAAGAAGATGAGAATGCAGAAGGCGATGATGACGGCGAGTGCGGCAGCCCTGCGCCGCTCCTGGCGCGTGAGTTCCTCCGTCGCCCCTAGGAACAGCGGCAGATGCCCGACCGGGTCGAGCATCGCCCAGAGCGTGAAGAACTGGTTCAGCAACAGGGCCTGATCTTCCAGCATGTCTCGATTTGCTCTGCCGCGCCTATCGGGGAGCGCCGCATTAAGGATGACCGGCGCCGCATCCGGCTACAAGCCGATAATGCCTTTTGCTGAGGAGGCGTATTCGTCGGGCGGAAACGCTTGACCGAATGTGTTGCCGCCGAGCACACTCTCCCTGACAGGTCTGGAACTCGCCTGCCCGTGCTGCCTCAAGGCCTGCCGTTCCGTTGCACCAACGACAATTCGAAGTCCGGTCTGACAAGGGAGAAGTCGATGCAAGTCAAGCTGTCCTTCCTGGTTCTCGCCACAATCGCGATCCTGGTCTCGGGCTGCATGTCGAGCAGTGCGGACCGTCCGCCGAACTATGTTGAGGCGCAGATCGACGAGAATCCGCTTCCGCGCGGGTCGATGGTTGCCTCGCCGGATCTTCCTGACGAGATAGGCGAGCCGGAATAAGGTCACGCCGGCTTAAACTGGTGGCTCTGGCAGAACAGATCTGTCGACCAAGGCGCGCTACTTAGTTGCGCTATGGGGTTGGAGCTGCGCTTCGATCGCCACCTTGTCGATCACCGACCAGACCTGCGCAATCTTTCCCTGCTGAAATTCGTAGAAGACGTTCTCGGCGAAGGACACTTTCCTTCCGTTGACCGGGAGGCCCAGGAACTCTCCCTTCGGCGTGCAATCGAAGCCGAGCCGGCATGCGATGTACGGCGGATCGGATATCAGCAGGAGAATGCTGAAATGAAGATCCGGGATGTCCTGAAAGTCCTTCTCCAGCATCGCCCGATAGCCGGCGATCCCGATCCGCCGGCCATTGTGGGACACGTCCTCCTGAACGAAGTTTTCCAGGATCACCCAATCCTGGTCGTTCAGGCAGGCGATGTAATCGCGATAGATGGCAGGGAGATCGGTTTTCTGCATGATCCTGACCCGGACATGAAAAGAGCGGCGCGCCTGCGAGAGACACGCCGCTCTTGAGTTCAAAGAACCGCTGGATAACGCTTACACGTCCAGGTTCGCCACCGAGAGCGCGTTCTCCTGGATGAACTCGCGGCGGGGCTCCACCACGTCGCCCATGAGCTTGACGAAGAGGTCATCGGCGTCGGTGGTGTCCTTCACCTTCACCTGCAGCAGCGAGCGCACATCGGCATCGAGCGTCGTCTCCCAGAGCTGCTGCGCGGTCATCTCGCCGAGGCCCTTGTAGCGCTGGAGCTGCAGGCCCTTGCGGCCGGCGGCCAGAACGGCATTGAAGAGCGAAAGCGGACCGTCGATCTGCATCTCGTCGTTCTTGCGCACCAGTCTCGCCGGCTTGGCATAGACGTCCTGCAGGGACTTGGCACGCTCGTCGAGCTTCTTGGCCTCCTGGCTGGCGATGAGAGCCTGATCGAGAGTAGCGGTCTGCGTCACGCCGCGCACGGTGCGGGAGAAGACATAGCCGCCCTCGTGAACCTCGCCGGTCCAGCCGCGTTCGAGCTCTTCCGAGATCGCATCGAGGCGCTGGGCGATATAGGCCGCAGCGGCAGGACCGCGGGAGGGATCGTCGACCACATCGGGACGCAATGCGCCGGCCGTCGCCGCCTGCTCCACGGCCTTGCGGTTATAGCGCGTGTGCAGACTGTTCAGAACCTGGCGCACGAGGCGGGCTTCATCGATCAGGCTTTTGAGCTGATCGCCCTGGAATTCCACACCGGTTTCGAGACGCAGCGAGGCGTTCTCGATGCCCTCGCCGATGAGGTAATCTTCCAGCGCGCGCTCGTCCTTGAGATAGATCGAGGACTTGCCGCGGGTCGCCTTATAGAGCGGCGGCTGGGCGATATAGAGGTATCCGCGGTCGATCAGCTCCGGCATCTGCCGGAAGAAGAAGGTGAGGAGCAGCGTGCGAATGTGCGAGCCGTCCACGTCCGCGTCCGTCATGATGATGATGCGGTGGTAGCGTAGCTTGTCGAGATTGAACTCCTCGCGGCCGATGCCGGTGCCCAGCGCCGTGATCAGCGTGCCGATCTCCTGAGACGACAGCATCTTGTCGAAGCGCGCGCGCTCGACGTTCAGGATTTTTCCGCGTAAGGGAAGCACGGCCTGGAAGGCACGGTTGCGCCCCTGCTTGGCGGAACCGCCGGCGGAGTCGCCCTCGACGAGCAGCAATTCGCATTTCGACGGGTCGCGCTCCTGGCAATCGGCGAGCTTGCCGGGGAGCGAGGCGATGTCGAGCGCACCTTTGCGACGGGTGAGCTCGCGCGCCTTGCGGGCGGCCTCGCGGGCGGCGGCTGCTTCCACCACCTTACCGACGAGGGTGCGGGCCTCCTGCGGATGCTCCTCGAGCCAGTTGTTGAGCGCCTCGTTCATCACGTTCTCGACGGCGGGGCGCACCTCGGAGGAGACGAGCTTGTCCTTCGTCTGCGATGAGAATTTCGGATCCGGCACCTTCACCGACACGACGGCGGTCAGGCCCTCGCGGCAATCGTCGCCGGTAAGGGAAACCTTTTCCTTCTTCGTCAGGCCGGAGGATTCCGCGTAGCCGTTCACTTGGCGCGTCAGCGCCGCACGGAAGCCGGCAAGATGCGTGCCGCCATCGCGCTGCGGGATGTTGTTGGTGAAGCAGAGCACGTTCTCGTGGTACGAGTCGTTCCACCAGAGAGCCACCTCGACGCCGATGCTGTCCTTCTCGGAACGGATGAGGATCGGCTGCTGGATCAGCGGGGACTTGGCCCGGTCGAGATAGCGCACGAAGGCCTCGACGCCGCCCTCGTACATCAGCTCCTCGCGCTTGTGCTCCGCGTGGCGCTTATCGGTGAGGATGATGCGCACGCCCGAGTTCAGGAAGGCGAGCTCGCGCAGGCGGTGCTCCAGGGTGGCGTAATCGTACTCCACCATGGTGAAGGTTTCCGTCGAGGCCAGGAAGGTGACTTCCGTGCCGCGCTTGCCCTCGGCGTCGCCGACGACGGCCAGAGGCGCAACCGCGTTGCCATGGCGGAATTCGATCTCGTGCGCTTTGCCGTTGCGGTAGATGCGCAGCTTGAGCCAGCTGGAGAGGGCGTTCACCACGGATACGCCGACGCCGTGCAGACCACCGGAGACCTTGTAGGAATTCTGGTCGAACTTACCGCCCGCGTGCAGCTGGGTCATGATGACCTCGGCCGCCGAGATGCCCTCGCCCTGGTGGATGTCGGTGGGGATGCCGCGGCCGTTGTCGGTGACGGTCACCGAGCCGTCCGCATTGAGCGTAACGGTGACTTCCGTTGCGTGACCGGCAAGTGCTTCGTCGATGGCGTTGTCCACCACCTCGTAGACCATGTGATGCAGGCCCGAGCCGTCATCGGTATCGCCGATATACATGCCCGGCCGCTTGCGCACCGCATCAAGGCCTTTGAGCACCTTGATCGATTCCGCGCCATAGGCGTCGGCATTCACGTTGACAGCAGGTTCGGCCATTTGGGATCCTTCAAGGCACGCAAAAAGGAACCGGCGCGCCAGGGTTTTGATTCGTCAGATCAGATATTTAGGGATGAATGGTTGAAATTTCACCCCCGCGCGCATATGCGCGCGTGAAAAGGGGCGGAAAAATCCACCAAAAACTGCCGAATCATGGGATCCGAGGGGCGGTTCATTGCCCCAGGCGAGTGTTCCGTCAGCGTGACGCTACGGCGGCCGCAGCGCCAGCCAGCAGGGCGCCCGTGGTCCGGTTGAGAATCCGGATGGCCTTGGGCGTCGTGAAAAGCTGCCGCGCGCGGGCCGCAAGCACGATGTAGCCGGCAAAGACCACGGCCAGAACGGTCAGGGTCGCAGCCACCAGCTCGGCGAAGCCCAGCAGGGTGATCCGGGTAAGGTCCAGGATCGTCGGCAGGAGCGCGAGATAGAACACGATGGTCTTCGGGTTGCCGAGCGTCAGGGCGAGGCCGCCGAGCAGAAGCTTGGCCGGGTGCTCCGCCCGTCTGTCCGCCGTCACGTCCCTGGCAAGGGCAGGGGCGGTCCAGATCTTGTAGGCGATGTAGAGCAGGTAGGCCGCGCCCAGATACTTGATGACCAGGAACACCCCGTGGAAGGCCTGGGCCAGGGCGGCGAGGCCGAGGATCGCAAAAGTCAGCCAGACCACGTCGCCCAGGGCCACGCCGATGCTGAAGGCAACGGCCTCCTTCGGCCCACGGCCCAGAACCCGCGCCACGATGGCGGCGATGCCCGGGCCCGGCGAGGCCGCTGCGATGAAGAGGGCGGAGGAAAAGATCAGAAGGCCTGCGAGGTCCATGGTTCTCAACCGACGAGCGATATTCGCGTGCCATCATATGACGAACCGGCCGGCCCGACCATTAAGCTCTTGTGATGGGTTCGATCACGCCGGGTGACACCTGCAGAATGTCGGCCCGCCCCTCCAGCTCCGCGAAAAGGCCCGGGTCCGCGCCGGTCATCCAGACCTGTCCGCCGAGGGATTCGAGGGCATCGTAGAGGCCCGCGCGGCGGCGCGGGTCGAGATGGGCTGCAACCTCGTCGAGGAGCACGAAGGGGGCGATGCCGCTCATGCTGGCGACGAGCCGGGCATGGGCGAGCACGAGGCCGATGAGAAGCGCTTTCTGCTCGCCGGTGGAGGCGGTGTTGGCGGAGATATCCTTCGGTCCGTGACGCACGAGGAGGTCCGAGGCCTGCGGCCCGACCAGAGTGCGTCCGGCGGCGCGGTCGCGGGGGCGGTTGTCGCGCAAAATCGCCCGGTAGCGATCCTCGGCATCGACGGCGGGAAGGGTCGCCACGAGAGCGTCGATCTCGCCTTCCAGGCTCATCGTGGCGAAGGGGAAGGGGGATTCCTCCTCGCGGGTTTCGAGAACGAGTGCCGCGAGGCGCTCGACGGTCTCCCGGCGTGCGGCAGCCACCGCGATGGCGAGCTCCGCCACCTCGCGCTCGAGCGCATCGAGCCAGAGACGGTCGTCGGGGTTGTCTTCCAGCACCCGGTTGCGCGAGCGCAGCGCGCGCTCCAGCGCATTGACCCGCGTGCCGTGCTCCGCATCGACCGCGAGAACCAACCGGTCCAGAAAGCGCCGCCGGTCGCCGGCAGGTCCACGAAAGAGTGCGTCGAGATCCGGCGTGAGCCAGACGATGCGCAGATACTCGGCAAAGGCCGTGGGCGAGGAGGCCGGCATGCCGTCGATGCGGCAGACCCGTGAGGCACGGGACCCTTCCCGCGAGGCGCGGGGGCCCTCGTTCTGATGCTCGATACCCGTGCCGAGCCGATGCTCGCCATACGGCGCGTCGAGGGTGACGGAAACGGCGAAGGATCCCGGGCCCTCGTCGCGCGCCATTTCGGCGAGTTCCGCGCGCCTTAAGCCGCGCCCAGGCATGAAGAGCGAGATCGCTTCCAGCACATTTGTCTTGCCGGCCCCGTTCTCGCCAACCAGCGCCACGAGCGGGCGCGTGACGGAGAGGTCCAGGCTCGCATAGGTGCGGAAATCCTGGAGGATCAGACGGGCGATTCGGGAAGCGGCAACAGGCGACGAGGACATGCGCCCCTTTCATTGAGGAGCGGGCGCGAAAGATCAAGCTTCGGCACGGCCGAACCGTCATTTCGGATTTTCGGGACGCAACCGCGATCACGCGTCATGGCCGGGCTTGTCCGGCCATCCCGATAAAGACAAGCATCTCGCCTCACCAAAATGAGATCACCGGCACAAGGCCGGTGATGACGTGGCGTTTCGTTCCGAGAACGATCCCGGGTCCTGCTGCGCAGTCCCGGGATGACGCGTCTCCGTCACACCCGCATCGGCATCAGAACGTAGAGCGCGGCGGCGCCTTCGCGGTCCTGGACGATGGTGGGGGAGCCGGGATCGGCGAGCTTGAACAGGGCGGTATCGCCGTCGAGCTGGCTTGCGATGTCGAGAAGATAGCGGGCGTTGAAGCCGATATCGATCGGCGCCGCGTCGTAATCGACCTCGAGCTCTTCCGTCGCGCTGCCGGAATCCGGGTTGTTGACGGTGAGCGTCAGGCGCCCGTCGCCCAGCGCGAGCTTCACCGCACGGCCGCGTTCCGACGAGATGGTGGAGACACGGTCCACAGCCTTCGAGAACTCCCCGCGCTCGACCACCAGAACCTTGTCGTTCCCGGCGGGAATGACGCGCTGGTAATCGGGGAAGGTGCCGTCGATGAGCTTGGAGGTCAGCACCACGCCGTCGAAGGTCAGCCGCACCTTGGCGGAGGACAATTCGATGGTCACGCTCTCGGAGCCGTCCTCCACGAGCTTGACGATCTCGGCCACGGCCTTGCGCGGCACGATCACGCCGGGCATGCCTTCCGAGCCGTTCGGCGCCGGGATCTCGACGCGGGCGAGGCGGTGGCCGTCGGTGGCGACGGCGCGCATGACGACGGTGCCGCCCGCATCGATGGTGTGGAGATAGATGCCGTTGAGGTAGTAGCGCGTCTCTTCCGTCGAGATCGCGAACTGGGTCTTCTCGATCAGGCGCTTGAGATCGGCTGCGGTCAGCGTGAAGCGGTGCGGCAGATCGCCGGCGGCGAGATCGGGGAAATCGCTCTCCGGCAGCGCCTGCAGCATGAAGCGCGAGCGGCCGGAACGGATCTGCATCTGGCCCATGTCGGGGCTCATCTCGAGCGAGACCTGCGCGCCTTCCGAGAGTTTGCGCACGATGTCGTAGATCATGTAGGCCGGCACCGTGGTGGAGCCTGCCTCCGTGATCTCGGCCGGGATCGTCTCTGTCACCTCGATGTCGAGGTCGGTCGCCTTCAGGCGCAGGGAGCCTTCATCCGCCCGCAGAAGGACGTTGGAAAGGATCGGGATTGTGTTGCGGCGCTCGACGACGCGGTGCACGTGCCCCAGCGCCTTCAGCAGAGCGGCGCGCTCAACGGTAACTCTCATAACCTAGCACCTGGTTTCGGTGAAATTCTTGGCCGATCCCACGAAGACCGATGTCTCCGAGCGGGATAAGCAGGGCAGCAGATTGGCTTTTGTCGACCGAGAAAGCAAGGCCGGGGCAGATCCCGGCCCGGAAGGCTTACTCCTGCAGCATGCGCTTGAGGAGCTCGACCTCGTCGGAGAGGGCGTGGTCTTCCCCCAAGGCCTTCTCGATCTTGCGCACGGCGTGGAGCACGGTGGTGTGATCCCGCCCGCCGAAGCGGCGGCCGATCTCGGGCAGCGACCGTAAGGTCAGCACCTTGGACAGGTACATGGCGATCTGGCGCGGACGCACCACGGCCGCGGTGCGGCGCTCCGAGAGGATATCGGAGCGGGAGACGTTGTAGCGCGAGGCCACCAGCTTCTGGATGTCCTCGATCTTGACCCGCTTGGGCTCGCGGTTGCGCACGAGATCGCGGATCGCGGTCTCGGCGGTTTCCAGAGTGATCGCGGAACCGGTGAGCGTCGCATGGGCGAGCAGGCGGTTCACGGCGCCTTCGAGATCGCGGCCGTTCGCGGTGATCGCGCGGGCCACGTAAGCGATCACGCTCGAGCCGACCTCGAAAGTCGGATGGATCGTTTTCAGGGCCTCGATGCGCGTGGTGAGGATCGAGGTGCGCAGGGCCTCGTCGAGCGCGCTGACCTCGACCACGAGACCGCCGGCAAGACGCGAGCGCACGCGCTCGTCGAGATTTTCGAGATCCGCCGGCGGACGGTCCGCGGCGATTACGATCTGGCGGCCCGCATCGATGAGGGCGTTCAGCGTGTGGCCGAATTCCTGCTGAATCTGCTTGCCCTGGATGAACTGCACGTCGTCGATGATGAGCAGATCGATGCCGCGCAGGCGCTCCTTGAAGGCAAGCGACGTCTGTGCCTTCAGAGAGGCGACGAAGCCGTACATGAACCGGTCGGCGGTGAGATAGATCACACGGCGTCCCTGCGCGCGCACCTCATGGCCGACGGCATGCAGAAGATGCGTCTTGCCGAGGCCCACTCCCGCATGGAGATAGAGCGGGTTGTAAATGGCCTGACCGTTCTGGGCGTGGGCGACACGGTCGGCAGCAGCATGAGCGAGGGCGTTGGAACGGCCGACGATGAAGCTCTCGAAGGTCAGGCGGGAATCGAGCGGTGCACCGCCGAGATCGCCTGCCTCGCTGCGGTCGTCCTGGGACGCTGCCAGGGAGGGAGCCTTGATCTCGCCGGGCGTCGGCATCGCCATCGAACTCGTCGACGCCGTGCGGGGCGCCTCGCTGACCCGGCGCTGGGCGGAGGGATCGCGCCCGAGCGTGTTGCGCACGCCGATGGAGATGCGCTCCACATCGCCCGCCTCGGCGCGGTACACCGCCAGCACCCGATCGGCGTAGTGGGATTCGATCCAGCTCTTCAGGAAGCGGGTGGGAACCGTCAGATAGGCGCAGCCCTCGACCACCGAATCCAGCTCCAGGCGGCCGAACCAGCTGGCGAAGATGTCCTCGCCCAGTTCGGCCCGGAGGCGGCGCTTCACCCGCGCCCACACATCCGATCCCATTTGTTCGCCCGGAGCCTCCTTGCCGTTCTCGCTGGGAGCGGCAAAGGTGCGGTGATCTTCGCTGCGATACATCAATATTCCTCCACGAGGTCCCGACCCAACAAGGCCGGAAACCCCCACGCATGACCCGTTTTGAACACCAAAGCACAGATGGCTCACAGGTTATTCAAAACGTGGCGCCCCCAATTGTACTAAAGATTATATGAATACTTTTAAGTGGAGACGCTCACGGACTGTCGTCTCCTTCGGCTTCACTCAAGGTCTATCAAGTTTACCTCTCGGTAAAGGACAGGCCTTCGCTTGCTTCTTGAGAGAGTGAAACAACGGCCGATCCCCCGCTTATGGTGTTTTAGTTCGATCTTTGAGTGAAGGACTTAACGGCGAGCCGTTGAAGCAGGTTGACCTTACACAGGGTGCGCGACGGCGTGCAATATGGCCGAGTCGAGTCATGAGCCGCTGCAACCCTCCAATCGGGTTCACAGCCTCGTCCACAGGTTTTGAATCGGGGCTTTAAAGTCCTGACTCTTCAACTGATTCACTGTGTCGCTGCAGCGCATCGAAAGCCCTGAAAAAAGAGTCTTTCCGCAACCTTGATTCAGGGTCGATTCGGCTCGAATCGACAGGTGATTCTGATGCTTCGCGATGCTTTGCCTGCTAAGCTCTTGATCGGACTTGATCTTTTATGTGCGGTTTGAATCCGATCTGTGGAGCTTTCACCCTGTCGTTCGGGGATAAAGTCAAGCTCCTGTGTGGATAAAATTCAGCCCCGGATTCCGGCGTCAGTCACGAAAAAACCCGGCCTCTCGGCCGGGTCTGATCGACGATGAAAAGACAGCTCTGGAAGCTGCTTTTTAAGCGCTCAGCGTCTTGATGCGGCTCGCAAGGCGCGAGACCTTCCGCGACGCGGTGTTCTTGTGCACGATGCCCTTCTGGGCGGCGCGCATCATCTCCGGCTCGGCGGCGCGCAGGGCGGCCGCAGCCTCGGTCTGGTTGCCGGCAGCGATCGCCTCCTCAACCTTGCGGACGAAGGTCCGCATACGGCTGCGACGCGACTTGTTGATCGCGGTGCGCTTCGCGATCTTGCGGGTCATCTTCTTGGCGGACACGGTGTTGGCCATGGCCCATCCTCGTTCTTTTCAAAATCCCGATACGCCAAGCCCAAGCCTGTCGAGAGCTTCGGCGCCGATCGGTTGATTGCATGGAAACCGAAGAGCCCGCGGGACGCGCGGGCTCATGTGAGGCGGCTTATAGACGCGATACCTTCCAACGTCAACGTCCGCCGGACTTTGCGCGTCAAAAAAGCGCCAGCGAGGCCTTTTGAAGGGCCTGGCGCCAGGGATTGGCCGGATCCAGAAGGAGCCTGAGCGCCATCAGGCTCGACACCAGAACCAGGAGCGGCCGGATGATCCGGGAGCCGAGCCGCATCGCGAGGTGCGAGCCGATCTGTGCACCAACCAGCGAGGCTCCCGCCATGACGAGCCCGACGGGCCATACTACCGCGCCGGTCGCCGAATAGAGAAGGAGGCTGCCGAAATTGCTCGCGAAATTGACAAGCTTGGTATGGGCGGTCGCCTTCACCACCCCGTAGCCAAGCAGCGTCACGAAGGCGAGCATGTAAAAGGAGCCTGCGCCCGGCCCGAAGATGCCGTCGTAGAAGCCGATGGCGACCGGTGCCGTCAGGCCGAAGGCGAGCGCCGTCATCCGGGCATGGGCATCCGCATCCTTCATCTTGCGCGAGAGGGCGAAATAGATCGCCATGGCGATGAGGAGCAGCGGGATCAGCATCTCGAGCAAGGAGCGCGGCAGGAACTGGACGCACAGAGCTCCGGCGATGCTGCTCACGAAGGCCATGAGGGTGAAGCCCCAGGCCTTCTTCCATTCGATCAATCCCTTGCGGCCGAACGTATAGGTGGCCGAGGCTGCGGCAACAGCACCTTGCACCTTGTTGGTGGCGATCGCCTGTGCCGGGTCGAGCCCTGCAAGAAGCAGAGCCGGAACGGTCAGAAGCCCGCCGCCTCCGGCGATGGAATCCACGAAGCCCGCAAGAAAGGAGACCGCGGCGAGAGCCGCGATCATGTCGAAGCCGATATCGATCACTGTTTACTGATTCTTGAACTCGGCCGGACGCTTGCCGACGAAGGCGGCCATGCCTTCCTTCTGGTCGGCGGTGGCGAACATGGCGTGGAACAGGCGGCGCTCGAAGCGGATGCCCTCGGCGAGCGAGACTTCGTCGGCGCGGTTGATGGTTTCCTTGGTCATCATGGCGATCGGCAGCGACATCGAAGCGATGGTCTCGGCCGTCTTCATGACTTCAGTGAGGAGATCGCCAAGCGGCACCACGCGGGCGACGAGGCCGGAGCGCTCGGCCTCCTCGGCGCCCATCATGCGCCCGGTCAGGCACATCTCCATGGCCTTGGCCTTGCCGATGAGTCGCGTCAGGCGCTGCGTGCCGCCCATGCCCGGCATCACGCCGAGCTTGATCTCCGGCTGGCCGAACTTGGCGTTGTCGGCCGCGATGATGAAGTCGCACATCATGGCGAACTCGCAGCCGCCGCCGAGCGCGAAGCCCGCCACC
>Ga0182745_1000123_pt1 | contig 109776 bp, 78 predicted proteins | sample eDN3rd30CKraftBY_FD_128523 | JGI IMG/M metagenome (GOLD analysis project Ga0182745, IMG submission 128523) | Enriched backyard soil microbial communities from Emeryville, California, USA - eDNA 3rd pass 30_C Kraft BY (version 2) (version 2) | ecosystem: Environmental > Terrestrial > Soil >...
CTTTTTTCGTCAATCGTCGTAAGTCTTGAATTTCCGTTGATGCGGAGTAGACACCATTACGTGTTGCAACCACTTCTCCTTCAAGGCATTGTGATTTAACGTGCAAAAAGCTGTGGAGCTTGGGAACAAGGAACGTCTCAGTGCTCCCCACACAGGCTCACCAATTCCGCGTCACCGTTTGAGCGGCTTGTATTTCAATCGATGCGGACGGTCGGCGTCGATGCCCAGTCGCTCGCGGCGCTGAATTTCGTACATCTTGTAGTTCCCTTCGAACCAGACCACCTGACTGTCCCCTTCGAAGGCCAGAATGTGAGTGGCGATTTTGTCGAGGAACCAGCGATCGTGCGAGGTGACCACCGCACAGCCACCGAAGTTGGTGAGTCCCTCTTCCAGTGCCCGCAGGGTTTCCACGTCGAGGTCGTTTGTCGGTTCATCCAACAGCAGCAGGTTGCCACCGGAACGAAGTAACTTCGCCAGATGGACCCGATTCCGTTCCCCTCCGGACAGGTCGCCGACAAAGGTTTGTTGCTCTGTCCCTTTGAAGTTGAAACGACCGCAGTACGCCCGGGCGTGAATCTTGGTTTTACCGACCATCAGCATGTCGTCGCCGCCGGAGATCTCCTCGTAAACCGTCTTCTTCGGATCGAGTGAATCCCGTGACTGATCGACATACGCCAGATCGACGGTCTCGCCAACCCGCAAGGTTCCATCGGTCGGTTGTTCGGTTCCGGTGATCAGTTTGAACAGCGTCGTTTTTCCGGCGCCGTTCGGTCCAATCACCCCGACAATCCCCCCAGGCGGCAGGTTGAATTCCAGATTCTCGAACAGCAACCGGTCGCCGAATGCCTTCGAAAGTCCTTTCGCCTGAACGACGAGATCTCCCAACGGGCGAGTGACCGGAATCTGAATTTGTGCGGCGTCGTCACGTTCATCGAACTGTTGTGCGGCCAGTTCCTGATAACGTTGCATACGGGCTTTGTTCTTGGTCGCCTGTGCTTTGGGAGACATGCGAACCCACTCGAGTTCCCGTTTCAATGCCCGTTGACGCTTGTCTTCCCGTTTCTGTTCAACTGACAGTCGGGCTTCCTTCTGCTCCAGCCAGGCCGTGTAGTTTCCTTCATAGGGATAACCGTGTCCCCGATCCATTTCGAGGATCCAGCCGGCAACGTTCTCAAGGAAGTAACGGTCGTGTGTAATCGCGACGACGGTGCCGGGAAACTCGTGGAGAAACCGCTCCAGCCACCCCACCGATTCGGCGTCGAGATGGTTTGTCGGTTCGTCCAGCAGCAGCATGTCAGGGCTCTGCAGCAACAACTGACAGAGCGCCACCCGACGTTTCTCTCCCCCGGAGAGATGTTCGACACGAGCGTCACCGGGGGGCAAACGCATGGCGTCGATGGCCATTTCGACAACGCGGTCGAGTTCCCAGAGATTGGCGTGATCGATCTTGTCCTGAACGACGGCCTGCTCTTCCAGCAAGGCGTCCATTTCTTCCTGTGAGATCTCTTCACACAGTCGCTCATTGATGGCGTTGTACCGATCCAGAATCGCCTGTGATTCCGCGACCGCTTCGTTGACACACTCTTCAACAGTTTTCGTGGGATCGAGATGGGGTTCCTGCCGGAAGTAGCCGATCTTGATATCTTTGGCCGGTCGGACGGCTCCCATGAAGTCCTTGTCTTCCCCGGCCATGATGCGCATCAGCGTACTTTTTCCGGAGCCGTTGTCTCCAATGACCCCGATCTTCGCCCCGGGAAAGAAGGAGAGCCAGATGTTTTCGAGGACGACCTTTTCGTCGTACATCCGGGTCAGGCCCTCGATCGACATGATGTATTGCTGTGACATAGCGCTGAATTTGTTTCAAAGTTCAAGAAAGTTGATAACAATCCTGTGGTATCGGACTTCATCTAAAACTGTAAGTCCGATCCATTGGAAGAAGATTAAAACACAGAGGGGCACAGAGAGTTTTATTTCCAGAATTTTCTCTGTGTTTCTCCGTGTCTCTGTGTTTCAAAATCTCCTCTGGTCGAGTTTCAATCTTGTCTTTTGGCTTGTGTCTAAAAGACAGATTTTCCCCCAGTGTATGCGAGAAAAATCAGGATGAAAGCCAATCGCGAACCCATCAATCATTGACAGTGCGTTTAAACGGGGGGAGAGGCGATTCGATTCTGCAATGCTGCGGCCACCGCTTCGACGTCGTAAACGCAGCCTCCCCATGTTCCGCCTCCCAGTTGTTGCAGCAATGCCCAGAGTCGCGTTTCGGGGGGGAGTTGGGGATCGGCGTGAAGTGGAACGGTTTGCTCCCGTTCATAAAGGAGACGAATCCCTTCTTCTGGGGTGACAACACAATCGGAAGTGCCGACGAAATCAAGGCGTCCGACCAGTCCCCGGCAATCGATTTCGATTTCAATCAGGTCCCCGTCCCGCAGTTTTCCAATCGGCCCCCCTGCCAGCGCTTCCGGTCCAACGTGACCGATACAGGCTCCCGTCGAAACGCCGGAGAATCGGGCATCGGTAATGACGGCGACCTGTTTTCCCCACGGGATGAACTTTAAGGCCGAGGTGATCTGATAGGTTTCTTCCATCCCGGAACCGAGTGGTCCCCGACAGATGAGAACCAGAATATCGCCCGGTTGAATCGGTTTCTCGGTGCGCCCTTTAATGGCGGCGATGGCTTCCCGTTCGGTTGTGAAGACCCGGGCCGGACCACGTTTTCGATAAACCCCATCTTCATCAATCACACTCGGGTCAATCGCCGTACTCTTGATGACCGAGCCTTCCGGAGCAATGTTCCCCACCGGGAACGTCACGGTACTCGTCAGTCCGCGGGCTTTCGCCAGATCGGGGGGCATGATGACCGAATCAGGGTCGATGTTGTCTTCCGACTTGAGCAACTCCCGAAAGCGGACACGGCGGTCACTTCGTTCCCATTCTTCCAGAACATCTCCCAGTCGCTTTCCGGAAGCGGTGAGAGCATCCAGTTTCAGCAGATTCAATTGCCGCAAGTGCAGCATGACTTCCGGCACTCCCCCGGCGAGAAAGACACAGACGGTCGGGTGTCCCACAGGTCCGTTAGGAAGAACATCGACAATGCGCGGAGTCTGACGATTCACCCGATTCCAGTCATCGACCGAGGGTCGTGTCAGTCCCGCTTCGAACGCAATGGCCGGAATATGCAGGAGCAGATTGGTGGATCCTCCAAACGCCGCATGAACTGCCATGGCGTTATGCAAGGCATCCGGAGTAAGAACATCTCGAATGGTTCGCTTCGCCTGAATCATATCGGAAATGGCCTGAGCCGAACGAATCGCCGCTTCCGTCCAGACCGCTTGTCCCGAGGGAGCGAGCGCGGTGTGAGGAAGACAGAGCCCCAAGGCTTCGGCAACCACCTGTGCGGTCGCTGCCGTTCCCAGAAACTGACACCCCCCTCCCGGAGAGCCGCACGCCCGACATCCCATATCGGCGGCATGTCGTAAATCAATTTCCCCGTGAGCGAAACGGGCACCGATGGTCTGCACCTTTCCGGCATCTTCTCCCTGAGTCGGCGGTAATGTCACTCCCCCCGGCACAATGACACAAGGCAACGCATGTTGTGCGGCAACAGCCATCATCATCGCCGGAAGACCTTTATCACAGGTCGCGACCCCAATGACTCCTTTTCTGAGAGGCAACGAACGAATCAGTCGCTTCAGGACGACGGCCGCGTCGTTGCGGTACGCGAGACTATCCATCATCGCGGTCGTTCCCTGAGAACGGCCGTCGCAGGGATCGGAGACATAACCGGCAAACGGAAGCAGTTCGAGACGATTCAACTCCTCCGCCGCCGCCCGCATCAGGAGACCGACTTCCCAGTGTCCGGTGTGATATCCAAGTGCGATGGGATGCCCGTCTTCCGCGCGAATGCCTCCCATTGTACTGAGAATGAGAACCTGATCCCGCAGAAGCTGTTGCGGGTCCCAACCCATTCCGGCGCTTTGGGTCATCCCGAACAGATCACCACTCGGAGCATCGAGCAGCATCGATTCGGTGAGCGGCAGCGTTCCAGAAGGGCCGTCGGCGTGCGTGTAGAGCGAATACACATCCGGCAGCAACGGAGCGAACGTATCGGAAGAAGAGGCGGACATTCTCACCGTCATGATCGAAGAAAGGAAAACGAGAACCAACAGCGAACCATCATAACATTCCGATCAATGCATCGCATCAAGACTCAACCTGTTCTCCGTCCCCTTCGCTTTATTAAAACCGCTGCAGGACTGAAATCTCGGGGTTGTCTCTCCCCCTGCCGATTGCGATACTGGGGGATGTGGTCCTCTCACCCGGATTCACACTTGTAGGGTGGGTCGAGCCAACATGATGGCGCGGTGGGTCTTCAGTCGCAGGCTTCACTTCCAAAGAATGCAGACCGCCGCAAGCACAATCGGCCGTTGGCGGCGACCCACCATCACGTTGCGCGACTTTGACCCACCCTACCATGAATCATTCGGGTTAACGTGAAAATTCGACCGCTACGATTCATCTAACTTACCGTATCCTGTTTACATAGAGTCCTTTGCGTCATTAACAACATGCCAGCCGTGAGATTCGGCTGGAAAGTGATGAGGGTGTGTCGACTGTCGTTCAGTCTCTTCTGTGTTTACCATCTCCAGTTCACGAGAGAGAACCCCGATGACGCAAGAACCACTGGAATCTCCTGAAGTCGCTTCCAAGTCTCCCATTCGTTCGATCAACTGGTATCATTTCGCCGTTCGTCGTCAATTGCCTCTGGAGACGGAAACTGCCGTGTTCATCCTGGTGAACATGCTCGACTATCTGGCCACGTACTCTCTGTTGGTAATTGTCGGTGGATTTCGGGAAAGCAACCCGATTGCATTATGGTTTCTGGAAGGCTGGGGACCAGTCAAAGGACTACTCATCTACAAGATGGCCCTCGTCACCACCGTTTGCCTGACCACGCAATTAATCTATCTTGAGCGTCCCTGGATCGCCCGAGCCATTCTGGTCGCCGGCTCCATCGGAGTCTTCTGTGTCGTGATCTACAGCGTCCTGCTCTATATCAATCATGGAGAAGGAACGGTGGGATTACCGCTGGATTTTCTGGACTGATTCATCCCGGTCGATAGGCCAGCTGTAGGGTGCATGAAGCAACTCCCGGGTGGGTGATGCATTTCGCACGAAGACGTTTTCTGAATGGTTAACCGTCTCTTATCATTGACGGGGAGTTGCGGAATGCACCGCTCCCTTTGTCCGCTTCATGCTCCATGCACCCTACTTTCTTGTGAATCACGGGGATTTGACGATCTGAATGCGGTCAACGGCCTCGATCTCAATTCGAGGGACACCATCAACTGACTTCACTTTCCCCCTGGCTCGAATCGTTTTCCCGAGGAAGTGTTCGGCGGGATTGCTGATTCCGGACTCGTTCAGCTTCGCCGCTCCTGCCTTGGTAATGACGACTGCAAAGTTTTTCTCGTCACGAAAGTCCAATTCCGAGTCCAGATAAATCTCTCCCCGTTTTTCCAGTCGGTCTTTCGCTTTGCGTACCGGCATTTGCACTGTGATCGTTTCTCCGACTTTCTTGCGGGCCTCTTTCGCCGTTAAGGGATTTTCGGTGTCTGCCGCCGAGAGCGACATTGCCACAAGAATACCACAAAAGAATAACGCCACACGGCTGATTGCAGAGTGAGACATTGTTATGATTTCATTCAATCGAATAAGGGAGTTCCAGTGACCTGTACCTGGTTCAAAATTCGCCGACAACCTCTCCTCCTGATCGAGTACTCAGGTTCCGAAGAGTTTCCTGACTGAGATTCTCACTGATGAAACGGACGCTCCCATCGACCAGTGCGAACTGGGCTCCTCCGGTATGCTGGCTGCCGAATGAACACAGGCGCAGCGCTTCTTCGGCAGACACCTCGTCCGGGTCGGTAACTCCCGCAGGCATGCGATAGTTGATCTTCGCAAAACTGCTCATGGTGACATCGGTAATGCCAAGTTGCCCGCCGGTGGGAGCCCAATGCCCCCAGCCTCCCATGGGATTACCGACGGTTCCATTGGCAAAATACTGATCGTAAACCAGGTCTGTATGATTGCGTTCGCCGAGCAGCAAGGTGTTTGATGTCCCGTCGGTCACGTCACGGATGCGGACCAATCCGTGCTGAACGGTTGGAGGTGTCGCAATGACAGGCCCCGTCCCGGCGAAGATCCCGTCCCCACTGGTCGATGCCGGCGGGTGGGATTGTGTTCCGCCGTTTCCAGCATAGCTCGTCAGGGCATACCGCGAACCACTCGACTTGGTGTAGGGATTCCCAGGAAGGGTTGCGGAAGGGCAAATCAAGACGGGAAGGACCATCGCGGTGCGACCATCTGATTCATTCGCAAGGGGATCGCTGAAGTCCCAGCGGTTGTACAAAGCCCCCTGATCGAAATAGGGGAGGAGTTGGACAAACATCGACCAACCCCGAACTCGTGGTTGGCTCGCGAACGGGATGCGAATCTGCCCTGGCGGAAAACAACTGTGCGTGCTTTCATAGTTGTGGACTGCCAGTGCAATCTGCTTCAATTGGCTCTTGCACTGCGTGCGTCTGGCCGCCTCCCTCGCTTGCTGGACGGCAGGCAGTAACAGGGCAACCAGAATGGCGATGATCGCAATGACCACCAGGAGTTCAATCAGCGTAAAACCTTTAAGTGCGGGGGAGCGGAGCATCAACATGTTTCCCAGAATCAGCCAAATGTCAGGATCATGCGAGCGCGTGGCAGGATTATGACATCAAGACATTCCAGTGACAACCGTGTGCGGGAGATCCGAAACAGTCTGGGGTTGACCCAGCTTGAACTCGCTGAACGTGCCGGAATCTCCAGAACCGCAGTCACCGCCATTGAAGGAGAACGGCTTGTTCCTTCCGTGGCCGCCGCTTTGGCATTGGCCGCAGTATTGGAAACAACCGTCGAAGTTCTGTTCGGGGGAATCGAGAGAACCGATCAGCCGGAGACGTGGGCCTGGGAACCGGCAACGTCAGTCCGGAATTACTGGCAGGCAGAAGTGGGGGGACGACGCTGGCTTTATCCAGCGGATTCCTCCCCCATGTTCACCCTATTACCTGACGGGCAACTGCCGGGGGAATCAACGATACCGACGACTCTCGCCAGGCAGACGCTGGTCGTTGCCTGCTGCGATCCGGCAGCGGGGTTACTGGCCAGTGAATATGCGCGGACAACCGGACAGCGCATGCTTGTTCTCCACCGTTCCAGCCGACAGGGACTCGAACTCTTGAAAGACGGGAAGGTCCATCTCGCGGGACTTCATCTCTCCACTCCTGATCAGGTGGACCAGAATGCCGAGGTCGTGCGCGAAGTGCTGGGAAACGGTTACCACTTGCTGAGAGTCGCGAAATGGCAGGAGGGAATTGCGTCCGTGTCCAGTGAACGGCTCAGGTCAGTGAGAGAGGTTATTCGATCGAAATTGCGGTGGGTCGGGCGCGAACCGGGTTCAGGTGCCCGACAGTGCCTCGATCAGTTGCTGGGAGAGCGTCTCACTCCACGACGACTGGCCCGCAGCCATCGTGGGGTTGCGGAAGCGATTTCCTCGGGATGGGCAGATGTTGGAGTCTGTCTGCAACTGACCAGTGTGGAAGCCGGACTGGCATTCCTGCCGGTTCAGGAAGAAGCCTACGATTTGTGCATTCCGAATGCTTTTCTTGACGATCCCCGTGTTCAAGCTCTGCTGAATGTCGTGCGTTCCGTGAACTACCGTCGGACGCTTGCCAACCTCCCCGGCTACAACACAGCTCAAACGGGTGACCTGATACGGCTCCATTGATGCAGCAAAATAGACGGCAAATTTGTAACACTTTAGCCAAATGAAGTTGATTTCCCTTGTTCCCAAGCTCCGGCTTGGGAACACACTCGACGCCAAGCTCAAGCTTGGCCACTCAATGTCTGCTTTTCTTCTCTCTGAAAGAGGAGAGCGTTGTGAGTCAGGTTGTCTTCACTACGAATCTCGAAGCGGAGCTTCTGGGCGAGTGCGTTCCCAAGCCGGAGCTTGGGAACGAGGATTCCCGCTTGTCTCCACAGCAATCACAACTTCATTCCGCTAAAGTGTTACAAAAAGAATCAAATTCGGTACAAGCCCTTCTCGTTCCCAAGCTGGGCAGGATTTTGCATGAATTGCCGTGAGTTCAAATTCCCAGGGAGCGTCTGAGTGCGTTGAGGATCAGTTTTATCCGCCCCCTGAATCCTGGTCCCTGCCCCCTTGTCTCCATTGTGATCAAACTGGTATGACCGACTGATGCCAGTTACCGATTCGATGATTTCCGATTTCACTGTTGTTGATCCCATTATTCTGGGTTCCAATTCTCCGCGACGGCGTGAACTTCTTTCATTGATTGTGCCGTCGGAACGAATCATCGTTCGTCCCCCGGCGGATTCTAATGAAGCGGGCTTTGAGGGGCTTCATGACATCGACTCCATTCGGGAACGGGTCTGCTCGATTGCGGCAGGGAAGATGGAACAACTCCTCTCAGTTTGCGGAAATCTGAACTGGCAATTCTTGATCACCGCCGACACGATTGTTGTGGCGACCGACTCAGACGGAACCCCGGTCGTGATTGGAAAGCCGGACGGCACCGACTGGAAACAGACCGTTCGTCACTGGTTTCGCAATTACTATTCGAATCAATCTCATGAAGTTATGACGGCAGTCTGTCTACGAAAGCCAGATGGTTCTGTCTGTCAACTGGTGGAACGAACGACACTTCACTTCCGTGACGTTACGGATGGGATGCTGGAATGGTACATCCAGACTGAAGAACCGCTTGGAAAAGCGGGGGGCTACGGATTACAGGGAGCCGGTTCTCTCTTCGTGAAATCGGTGGAGGGAAGTTTGAGCAACGTCATCGGGCTTCCACTGGAAGCAGTCCGGGAGATTCTGCGTGAATGGAATCTGCTGGCGATCCCGTCGACCTCATGACCATGGGGTGTTCAGAATTTATCCTGAGCGTTACTCTGCACGAGTATCCCGCCTGAATTTTCAACAGACATCCAAGCAATAAAATTCCTATGACTGCTCGTTTGATTGACGGCAAAGCAACTGCCGCCCGACTGAATCGTGAACTGGCTCTCCGCGTGGCGGAATTCCAGTCTCAGACCGGAATTGTCCCGCATCTGGCAGCAATTCTGGTGGGAGACGACCCGGCCAGTGCGGTTTATGTTCGCAACAAACAACGCTCCTGTGCTTCCGCCGGGATGAAAAGTACCTTGCATCAACTGGGGAGAGAAACAACCCAATCGGAACTCCTCGACCTGATCGCATCGTTGAATGAAACCCCGGACGTTCACGGAATTCTGGTTCAGTTGCCGTTGCCGAAACAGATCGATGAAACCGTCATTCTGGATGCAGTCACTCCCCTCAAAGATGTCGACTGTTTTCATCCGGAGAATGTCGGCCTGATGGTTCAGGGACGCCCTCGATTTCTTCCCTGTACTCCAGCGGGATGCCAGTTTCTAATCACTGACTCAGGGATTGAAACCAGTGGAAAACATGCCGTTGTGATCGGTCGAAGTGAAATCGTCGGCAAACCGATGGGGATGATGCTCGTTCAAAAAGGAAACGGAGCTGATGCGACAGTGACAATCGCCCATTCCCGCACAAAGAATCTGGCGGAAATCACCCGACAGGCGGATCTGATTATCGCCGCCGTCGGTCGCCCGAATACCGTTACTGCCGACATGGTGAAACCGGGCGCGTGTGTGATTGATGTGGGAACGAATCGGGTCGATAACAAACTGGTCGGCGATGTGGATTTCGATGCGGTGAAAGAGGTCGCCGGAGCGATCACCCCCGTCCCCGGTGGAGTGGGACCGATGACGATCGCCATGCTGATGGAAAACACACTGACGGCGGCACGTCTTCAGTATGCGGAAAACAAACGGTGAAAATTCGCTGAATCGGTAGGTCGACCTTCCCCAGGGTGGCCCCGATTGCTTGTAATCGGGGCGGCGCAGCCGTTAGAGGCCACGCGTCCGACGTTCCACCAGAGCAGGATGAGGCGAAGCGTAATCACATTCCTCTCATGGCTCCGCCACCCAGATTGCGAGCAATCTGGGCCATCCCGGATTAGAAACCACACGGTACGCGATGGAATCCTTGCCTCGCACCGGGTACAGTGAATGAGATCGCAATACTGTACATTTGCACGGATGACGAACAACAGGGAGCAGGGACAATGACCCGCCTGGTTTCAGCAGCTTTGATCGCTCTTTTTTTCAGTCTTTACTGTCTCGACACGATTCGCGCGGAAGAGGCCAAAAAGCCGACGACGATTGCTGTCTTCGAATTGAAAGGGACACTTCCGGATCAGGCTCAACCGGAAGATCCTCTGCTCGGCAATATCGGAACGGAATCACTTCATTCCTTGCTCACCCGACTGAAGAAGGCCGGCACAGACGAGACCGTGGCGGCCGCCGTATTACTGTTGAACGATTTCTCTCTGTCGACTCCACAGGTTGAGGAACTGAGTCAGGTCATTCATGAGGTCAAGAAGAGTAAGCCGGTCTACGCTCATGCGGACGCGGTTTCGACTCGCACTTATGCCTTGATGGCGTCAGCGAGTCGGGTCAGCCTTTCTCCAATCGGCGACGTCTGGATTAACGGTCTGGCGATGGAAGGGCTTTACCTGCGTGGATTGCTCGATCTTCTGGGAGTTCAACCAGAGTTTCTCACCTGCGGCGATTATAAAAGCGCTGCCGAGATGTTCATGCTGAAAGAATCGAGCCCGGCGTCACTGGAGATGAAGAACTGGCTGCTCGACAGCACTTATGCCAGCACGGTCTCGCTGATTGCCAAAGGGCGGGATGTCGAGCCGGATCAGGTGAAAAAGTGGATTGATCAAGGACTCTATTCCGCCGAAACGGCCAAAGCGGCCAACCTGATTGATGCCGTGGAAAGTCGTGAAAAACTGCTGGAAGTTCTCAAGAAAGAACATGGGGTCACGATCAAGCTTGATCGTTCGTTCGCCAAGAAGAAGCAAGGTGACATCGATCTCGAAAATCCGTTTGCCGTCATGCAACTCTGGGCACAACTTCTCGGAGGCAGCAAGCCTAAGAAGTCGACGAAGAACGCCATTGCCATCGTTCACGTCAACGGACCGATCATGCTTGGCAAGCCGGAACAGTCACTCTTTGGTGGAAGCGAAGGGGCGTATAGCGAGTCGATTCGTAAGGCACTTGGAACCGTGGCCGATGAGCCTCGCATTCGGGCAGTCGTCCTGCGAGTGAACTCTCCCGGGGGGTCTGCGACCGCCAGTGAAGTGATGTTGCAGGCGATTCAAAACGTGCAGACCAGCAAACCCGTCGTGGTCTCTATGGGAGGAGTTGCCGCCAGTGGAGGTTATTACGTCGCTGCCCGGGGAGACCGTATTTTCGCGGATGCCACTACCATTACCGGGTCCATCGGTGTTGTTGCCGGAAAGCTCTCTACCGCGAATATGTGGAACCGGATCGGGATCAATTTCGATCTCCTTAAGCGGGGAGAACGGGCCGGAATGATGACATCCATTCAACCCTGGACGGAAGAAGAAAAGGGGGAATTGCAGAAATGGATGAACGAGATTTACGGCGTCTTCAAAAATCACGTTGTCGAAGGACGTAAGGATAAACTGACCAAGCCGATCGACGAGATTGCCGGAGGTCGTGTTTTCACCGGTCAGCAGGCACTTGAACTGGGACTGGTCGACGAGATCGGCACCTTGAACGACGCCATTGCCTATGCCGCGAAACAGGTGGAACTCGAAGACTATGAAATTCGTTCGTTCCCGGAACATCAGAATTTCCTCGAACAACTCTTCGCCGACATCAGCGACAAGAAAAAGGACGACAAACGGCTTTCGACCGGCATCTGGTCTTCAATTCTTCCGGCTTTGCAGTCCATTGACCGGGAACATGCCCTGATGATTCATGACGCCATTCGACAACTGGATCATCTCCAGCAGGAACGGGTCATGCTCACTGCTCCGGTACTGAGAGTTCTCGACCGATAACGACTGAAGTCTCCATGTCTGAATTTGTCAAGCTTTCTTCTGAGATCAGTCGCTTTCCGGAGCTCGTTCAATCCCGACGCGAGTGGATTGAACAGGTTCTGGTTCCGTGGTGTCGGACGGCATCCCGTAAGGATTTGCTTCTCGCCGAACAGGCCTGGCCTGACATTGCCGGTCGTCCCGATCCGCAGCAGACGCTGTGGCTCTGGGGCTGGCAACGTTTTCCGGATTTATGTGATGAAAGTCTCACCGCCCTGAACGAAACCTGGCCGGTGGAAGTGACATTGCGCTCCGGAGGAACATGCACCGGATACCCCGATGCCCGCCAATCCGTCCGGGGCGAGCTGGTTCTCATCGCCCTGAATGGCAGCAACATTGGCCCGTTATTGATTGACGAGATTGTTTCCGTCACCCGCCAACAGCAGTAATGTTTGGCAGATCAGAGGAATGGGGAAACCACGAATCGAACAAATCATACGGATGATTCAATCAGGAACCAGCAAAGTCTTATTCGTGGTATTCGTTTGATTCGTGGTTCCAGAGTTTTCTTTTCGGAGGTCGAACTCGATGCCCGGTCTTCGCTGTGGAGTCGTCATTCTGATTGCTCTTGTCGTGTCACCGGCACGCGCCGAAGAACCAGTGGCTGAGTTCCTGCAAGGGCTGCGTCAACGGGGAGAGATCGAACTGGCGATGGATTACATCCAGTTCTGCCGCTCCAGCAATTCGTTCTCTCCAGAACTGCAACAGGTCTTTCTGTTGGAATCCGGAATCACGTTCTCGCAGGCATCCACGCTGGCTGTTGATTCTGAATTACAGACGCGATATCGAGATGAAGCGCGAACAACGCTTCGGGCTTTTCTGAAAACCGGACGGGATCATCCCCGGGCAGCGCAGGCTCAATACATTCTTGGTCAGTTATTACTGCAGGATGGAACGCTGGGAGTGTCCGATCCGACCTTGACGATGAATCGTCAGGAACTGGTGCGGATGGTCATCGAGGAATCACGTGGTTACCTGCGGCAAAGTCGAGACCGGTATCACGAACTCTGGAGCCAGTACCCCGCCTACATCCCGGAGGAAGATGCCGATCTGCGTGCTGTGAAACGGACCGTGGAAGAAGCCTACATTCGAACTCAACTCGATCTCGCCCAGTGTACTTACTGGGAAGCACAGACCTACCCCGCCGGGAGTGAGGAATCGCGTCGACTCTGCGCACAGGCGGGCTTTGAGTTTGAAGCGATTCATCAACGTTATCGGAGTCAGGCGGGAGGACTGTTGGCCAGACTCTGGCAGGCCCGCTGTTTTCAGCAGCAAGGTGATGCTCAGGGAATTCGTATTGCGCTGGGAATTTATGCGGAAATTCTGGAGCATCACGGGGATTCTCCGACCATTCAGGATCTGAGAGACCGTGCTTTGAAATTCCGGCTCGCCTGTCTGAATTCGGAATATCGCAAAGACTACCAGCTTGTCATTCAGGAAGCGGAAGAATGGCTCGAGACCGCTGCCGATCGGTCTATCAGTCTGCTGGGACTTTCCATTCAATGGGAACTCTGTTCCGCTCTGGAAAGCAAAGCCCATCTGCCAGACATAAGGGAAGAGGAACGACTCGACTACTTACAAAAAGCCAATGCCAAAGCCTATCCGCTGACATGGACACGCGGCATCTATGCCAAACGAGCGGCTGCTCTGATGGAACGGGTGAAACCGATTCTCCTCGCCGCGGGCCGATCCACCGACCCCGTCCTTCCTCCGCCTGTCGAATCGTCGCCAGATTTCTGACAGGTTCGGTCCGACAATCAGGAAAAATATTTAGAGCCGCGAACATAACCTCTCAAACAATGAGAATTCCCTTTCCGCGAGCGGATCGGGGTCAGTTTTGTTAGGGGTTCTTAACGCAAAGACGCGAAGGTCACAAAGTGAAATGAGAGGACAACTCACAGAAAAAGGATGTTCTCCTCGTTTGAGCGGTTCCGTTCCCGGCAGTAAGATTCAGCACATGTTGACCGTTTCAGTTTTTGAAGGGATTCCACGATGTTGTCGCTGCCGGCAAGAATTGTTCATTTACTGAAACGAGGAACTCCGGGAAGCGTTGTGACCACCGCCGGCTGGGTGCGGACCCGGCGTGACTCCAAACAGGGATTCTCGTTCGTCGAACTGAACGACGGATCCTGCATGACCGGATTGCAGGTCGTCATCGATGGTTCCGTCCCCGGTTACACGGAGACCATCAAACAGGTCAACACCGGCGCCAGTCTGAGAGTCACAGGGGAATTGAAAGAGTCTCCAGGAGCGAATCAACGGGTGGAGCTGCATGCTCATGAGTTCACACTTCTCGGAACTGCCGACGCCGAAAAATACCCGCTTCAGAAGAAGCGACACAGCTTCGAATTCCTGCGGGAGATTGCTCATCTGCGACCTCGCACCAATACCTTCGGGGCGATTGCCCGAGTGCGAAACTGTGTCTGTCGGGCAATTCACCAGTTCTTTCAGGAACGGGATTTTCTTTACGTTCAGACTCCGCTGATCACCACCAGCGATTGTGAAGGAGCGGGAGAAATGTTCACCGTGACCACACTGCTGGATGAAGAACGGGAGAAACAGGGCTTCAAGCCGGGTGAGATCAACTACGAAGAGGATTTCTTCGGAAAGAAGGCTTCGCTGACCGTTTCCGGACAGTTGGAAGGAGAGATTTTCGCCTGTGCCGTCGGCCCGGTATATACATTCGGACCGACGTTTCGTGCGGAAAATTCCAACACAACGCGGCATCTGGCCGAGTTCTGGATGATCGAACCGGAAGCCCCATTCTTTGAACTTGTCGACGACATGCAACTGGCGGAAGACTTCATCAAGTTCGTCGTCAAAGCCTGTCTGGATGACTGCACGGAGGATATGCAGTTCTTCAATGACCGTGTCGACAACACTGTTCTGGAAACATTGAATAATATTCTTCAGCACGAATTTAAACGGATCACCTATACCGAAGCGGTTCGCTTGCTGGAAGAATCCGGCAAGCAATGGGAATACCCGGTCGCCTGGGGAATCAATCTACAGGCGGAACATGAACGCTGGCTGACGGAAGACCATTTCAAACAGCCGATCATCGTGTATGACTATCCGCGATCGCTGAAGCCATTTTACATGTACTGCAATGACGACGGCAAAACGGTTCGGGCGATGGATGTGCTGGTGCCGCGGGTCGGAGAGATCATCGGAGGAAGCCAGCGTGAGCATCGACTCGATATTCTCGAACAGCGCATGGCAGAAACCGGACTCGATTCGGCTCCTTACTGGTGGTACCTCGACCTTCGTCGTTACGGAACGGTGCCACACAGCGGATTCGGTCTGGGTCTGGAGCGAATGATCCTGCTGTTAACCGGGATGCAGAACATCCGCGACGTCATCCCGTTCCCACGTACCCCCAAGAACGCCGACTTCTGATATAGAAAAGTGGGTAGTGGATAGTTGGTAGTGGGTAGGAAAATGCTACCCACTACCAACTATCCACTACCCACTCATAAACATGACCCTCTCCGAACTGCAATCGCTGATCCGCACCATGTATTCCTCGAAGGATGAACAACGAGGAGTTGACGGCACGTTTATGTGGCTGATGGAAGAAGTGGGGGAACTGGCCGCCGCGCTGCGTGAAGGGACTCCACAGGAACTGGCCTATGAGTTCGCCGATGTTCTTGCCTGGCTGGCGACCATTGCCAATGTCGCAGGGATCGATCTGGAACAGGCCGTTAAAGAAAAATACGGCAACGGCTGCCCCGGCTGCCAACAGATGGTGTGCGCCTGCGGGATTGAAGAGAAACCGTAGGGGGGAAATTCAAAACAGTAACACCGGGTGGCCCCGATTGCTCGCAATCGGGGTGGCGCAGCCATACGAGGCCATTGCTCACACGTTGCGGACTCCTGATCCGCCTGAAGACAGATGAGGAATCGTTCTGATTTGAGAGATGCTCTGGGGGAGAGACTTCATGTGTGCGGCCTCTCACGGCTTCGCCGCCCCGATTGCAAGCAATCGCGGCCACCCCAGTGGCAACTTCAATCGACTAGCGCAACTTGCGAAATAACTTCCCCGTCCACGCCACGCGGAAGTCAGCGTTTTTCCTGTTCGAACACCGCGCTGCGCGGGCACTTGGTAGAGCAAACTGCTCTAAAATGTTACAAAGCACGAAATTCAAAATAGAGATAGGAACGATCCTGTTTCGAATTTTCTGTTTTTGAATTTCGAATTTCCCAACACCTACCTGGGACGAATCGTCGGCCATTGGGCCTGATCGTACTGCGACGGCTGGCTTGCCTGTTGCGGCTGTCCCGGTTGCTGCATTCCCATTCCTGAGGGGTAACCTGACGACCGAAGAGACGAGTCGTTCATCGGATCGGCAGACTGAGCAGAGTTCGCGTTCACGCTTCCATTCGGGCGATAGGATGGAGGGATCTGCATGTTCGACTGAAACTGCTGTTGCTGCTGTGAGAACTGCTGCGAATTCTGTTGTTGTGGCCGGTTTGTGCTGTTGGCCATTGGTGAGTTCTGCTGTTGCCGTTGTTGTTGTTTCTGCTGCTCAAGATACTGAGGCAACTCGACTCCGGGAGCACGAGGATTCGCCCGTTCGGCTGCAATCACCGACGGAGATGGAACCGCACGTTGTGCGTAAGGCCATTCCGGAGGAATGGTTCCACTCGGAGAATCTGGTGGCGGGTTGGGAGTGAACGTGGGGCCATTGGTTGTTGGATAGGAATACTGTGAACCGGCACTTGGAGAGAGTGGCGAGTTCACCGGTCCCTGAGCCCAGACCTGCTGGACAGCATGATTCGCCTGTTGCCCTGCTTCCCATCTCTGAGCCTCATAGGGCTTCATGGCATCCCATTGTGACTTCGGAATACTGCTGTTCTGAAACGTTTGCGCATCAAACCGGGTGGGGCTGTTGTACTGATCCCGGGTGTACATGGGGGCATTCACCGGAACATGCGGGGCTCCGGGAGTGGAGTTCACAGGAGTCCCTTGTGTTGTGAACGGATCATACGCCTGATTCAAATTCTGAATCGGGCGGTCGTCCGGCATCACACGCTGAGGAGCGGGAACATTGAGGCTATCATACGACATCGAACCGGGTGGATTGATCGGTGCTGCCTGACTGTAGATCGAACCGGGGGCTAAGCCCATGCCCAGTCGTGCAGCCGTTTTGCTCGCGGCATGAAACGAATTGTCCTGACCGTTCGAAACTCCCTGATCCTGCGGATTCTGTGATGGGACAGCCTGTTGTCCGGAGAAATTCCCGGCCGGTTGACCGACTCCGGCAGGAGGGAATCCGGCCTGATTTCGAGGATCGAAATTCCTCTGCGGCTCATTCTGAAAGTAGGGACTGGTTTCCTGCGAGACGGTCGGAACAATCTGATTTCTTTCAGGCTGATTCTGATTGTACTGACTTCGCTCGTACTGGTTTCGATCAGCCGCAGGTCCATAAGGTGAGGCGGCGATATCTTGTCCGTAGGCATGATTCACGTTCGTCGTAGGACGTGCTTGCTGAGGAGTGACGTTCTGATCGGCCTGATTCGCTGAAACGGGCAGGCCGCTCCATGGCTGCAACCCACGCAAAGTCGCCGGTGCTGACGAGGTGACTTCGTGTCGATCCATTTGGTGATTGGACGGAGAGTACCGATCCTCCGCAAATTGTGGAGGCGTTTCCAGTGACGCTCCATTCGCCATTGCATGAGGGGGAGCACCATATGACGGAGCTTCATTGAACGGCATCATCGTCGACATGGTCGACATCGGCTGATTGGCCCCGTGAGACCAGGTTGTGGCGGAATCGCCACCGGGAAGTCGGGTCAAGGTGTGCGCCTGATCGTCCAGTAAAATCGGACCGGTCTGACGATGTTGTCGGGTTGCTTCTCGATCGATTTCTGCCATCTGGTCCCGCAGCAGGGCTTCCCGCGACAGGCGTGCATCCGAAGGGGGACCGTTACGATGCAATGGAGGTTGCTGACCTGCGCGTCGGGCCTGTTCTTCGCGATATTCCTGTTGTTTCTTTTGAATTTCCCCCGTAATCCGCTCACCGGGATTTCGGTTGGGCATCAGGCGATCGATTAATGAAGGGGACTGAGGGGCCTGTGCAAGTGCCGGAGGGGGATTGGCTTGTTCTGGTCGTGGAGCATTCTCGGCCAGTGCCTTCTGAACTTCTGCTGCCGGGAGAATTCTGGCGTAAATCTCTTGTGCCTGCTGGGTTTTTCCCTGTCGGGCATAAACGTCGCCGAGATGACGAACCGCATTCTGATTGTTCGGATTCGCCTGCAACGCCATTTGTGTATAGCGTTCACTTTCCGACAGACGGTTCTGAAGCAGATATGAATACCCCAGGTCTCCCAGAACCTCGGAATTCCCCGGATTTTGAATCAAGGCCTGCTGATAATGTCGTTCCGCAGCAGGAAAGTTCTTCTCCAGATCCGCGATAATGGCCAGGCCGTGATGAGCGTTGGAATCTTGAGGACGTTGAGCCAGTACGGTTTCGAAATGAAGTCGGGCGGTTGAAAGATGATGTGGCTGCTGATCATCGTACCAGCGGCCCACTTCCGACTGTCCGGCCTGAATACGTTCTTCCAGTGTCAGGAGTGATCCCCCTGATGGACTGGTCGCAGGCTTGGCGACTGATTCGGTCTGTTCAGATGCAAGAACCGGAGTTCCCGGGGTTCTGGCCTTCGAAAAGGCCAGCCCGGAGGTCGAACGACAGCTTGAAACAGCAGTCGCGCACAGCAGCAGGCATGTGGCCGTTCGGTACTTCATGCGAGGAACTTTGGTGGTGCCCGTAATAAAGATGGCAGTAAAATCGAACAGAATCAGGGAAATGATCGATGTCTGGGGAGGTTTATCGATCATTGGTGATCGATAAGAATGGTCGGATTCGGGTTCTAGCCCAAAAGAATCCCCTCTGTCGAGACGTTCTTAAGACATCTCCATGGCTGAACGACGGTTCTCACCCTGTTTCGGCAGATTTTGCGCGTGTGTCGCATCAGGAGACGCAAATGCGACCAGAGCATCTCTGAAGAAGGTTTTCAGCGTTCCGCAGGCGAGAAGTGAGGCCTTCGCGAGCCCAATCGCCCTTATTCGCCTGCACCCGGTAGAGCAAACTGCTCTTAGAGCCGCGACAAAACCTCTCAAACGATGAGAATTTCCTTTCCGTGAGCGGATCACGGAAGGTTTTGTCAGGGGTTTTTAATCTTCGATTTCGTGGGCGTCGAGAGCGTGTTCGCGGAGTTCTTCGATCGAAGCGAACTCCAGCGTCGAAATATGTGTTCCGCTGAGGACGACCGCCGGAGCGACTCCGGCGTCAAACGCTTCTTTCCAGCGAGACGCGCACAGACACCAGCGGTCTCCCTGTTTGAGCCCGTGAAAATCGTACTGAGGCAACGGGGTCGAGAGATCGTTGCCGACGCTTTTAGAGAAGGCGAGAAATTCGTCTGTCACCTGAACGCAAACGGTGTGAAGACCGTAATCTCCAGGTCCCGTCTCGCAACAGCCATTGCGATACCATCCGGTGACCGGATCAAATGAACACGGCACCAAAGGCTTTCCCAAAACATTCTTCGCACCGGGCATCGAACGACTCCCCTGACAAACATCACACCAGCCACGAGCATAACCTAACGAGCCCGTCAGGCAAAGGGGGGAGAATGTTTGAATAGAGGCACGGGTGCAAAGGATTGGGAGAAAAAGATTACCGAGACGGAGAAACGCAAGCAGACGGGGATCAGTTTTCTCAAGGATCCCCGCGTTAATACTCTCCCAGCGCTTCACCGTCGTTGCGCATGGCGAGATGCTGTAGCGTGGTGAGATTGACATTCTCGCTGATGAATCGCACGGAACCATCTCCCAAAGCAAAATGACAGCCTCCAGTGTGGGCACTGCTGAAGGCACGGCCTTGAAGATTATGTGTGGCAGCAGTTCCGTTGACTGTCCCGATCCCATTAGGAAGTGTGCCGCTGCTGTTCTCAGTAAAGAGAGTATCCGCTGAATTCCCATCTCCCTTATAAGCATTGATGGGAACATCAGTGATAGCCGCCGTGACCCCAGAGGTTGTATTAACACATCCGCGAATTGATGATGCCCAGCTGGTTCGTTCGAGCGAATTGGTTCGCGCCCTGGGACCGAGTTGATACTTAGTTTCTCCAATCACGACCGTGTTGCTTGAACCGTCGGTGAGATCGCGCATTCGGGTACTGGAATTCAGATACAACGTCCCATTATTCCAAAGTGCCCGACCCGGCATGCTACCTGCGTGAACCCACGATGCCAGTTGCTCTCCTCCACCCATGACTCCGAAATAATTCGTGTGTAATCGATCCGGAGCGGAAAATGAGGGGCAGTGATAGACCGGGACGATCTTGTTTGAAGCCTCAAAATTTTTTCCGGATGTCGGTGCTTCTGAATAGATCCCTCGAAACGGGAGGGAAAATTCGAAGCTTTGATAAAGCGCGTTCTGTTCCAGATAGGGAAGGCTGAGAACGGTCCAGGGAGCCCGTATTCCATTAACGCCAACACAACTGTTCGGAAATTGGCTACTCATTCCGGAAAAACCTTCTCCGATCGGAAAGGTCGAATGGACATCGTGATAGTTCTGTAAAGCCAGTCCCAACTGCTTCAGGTTGCTTTTACATTGCGTCCGTCGAGCCGACTCACGCGCCTGCTGAACCGCCGGCAACAGCAATGCCACCAGAATCGCAATAATGGCGATCACAACAAGCAGTTCAATTAGAGTGAATCCTCGATGATCCCGAGAGGGGCGCTGGCTCATAAAACATCCTCGATTGCAAAGATCCAGAAGATCTAAAGATGATCAATGTAACGTTAAAACTCTCCTAATACTTCCCCGTCATTTCGAATTGCAAGATTCCGCAACGTCACGAGATTCACGTTCTCGCTGATGAAACGAACGGAACCGTCTCCCAAGGCGAAGTGAGCACCGCCAGTGTGTGCACTGCTAAAGGCACGGGCTTGCAGGTTGTATGTTGCGTTCGTTCCATTCACGGTTCCGATCCCATTCGGGAGCGTGCCTGCACTATTCTCGGTCCAAACGGTATCAGCACTGTTCCCGTCTCCTTTAAATGCGTTGATCGCAACATCAGTGGCCGCAGCCAGCACTGCAGATGTCGAACTGCTTCCACATGCGCGAATTGATGATGCCCATCCCATTCGTTCGTCAGAATTAGAACGAGCACGTGGCCCGATCTGGTACTTGGTTTCCCCGATCACCACAGTGTTACTGGAGCCGTCTGAGAGATCTCGCATCTTTGTGCTGGAGTTCAGGTACAAGGTCCCATTGTTCCAGAGTGCCCGACCGACCAGAGAGCTTGACCAGAATGCTTGCCCCCCTCCCATGACACCAAAGTAGTTTGTGTGAAATCCATCGGGAGCGGAATATGATGGGCAATGGTAGACCGGAACTCTTTGGTTGGACCCGATGTAATTTTTTGTAGTGGGGCCCGGTCCCTCGTGAAACCCACCGCGAAAATGAGCGGAGAAATCAAAACTCTGGTAAAGCGCAGTCTGCTCCAGATAAGGAAGGCTTAGCACTGTCCACGGGGCACGAACTCGACTATCAGCACAACTGCTGCTTGTAACGCTTACGCCTAAACCTTCTCCAATCGGGAACGCCGAATGAACATCATGATAATTCTGCAACGCCAGCCCCAACTGCTTCAGGTTACTTTTGCATTGTGTTCGTCGAGCCGACTCACGCGCCTGTTGCACCGCCGGCAACAGCAATGCCACCAGAATCGCAATGATCGCGATCACAACAAGTAATTCGATCAATGTGAATCCTCGAGAGCCCCGAGATGAGAATTGGGCCATGAAACAATTCCTTATTTAAAACGAGAGGCAAACCGGAACCCATCAATCAAAGACAATGAACATAAATATGAAGACGTATCAACGAATGTTCTCTCGACAATTTTTCTAAAATCAGGCCGCCCGGGACGAACACTTCTTGCTGCATTGAGTCATAACATGTTTTGCAGTTATTGTTTGCAGAGTTCAATAGTCTGCATTCATCACGTCGAACGTCTTCTCGGTTTGGGCCCTGTTGCGCCATTTTTGAGAGCAATGTGGCGTTTTACCTCAACGAAAATTGTCGAGTTCTGATCAGTTGATCCGTCCTTTCTGGTGAGCATTCAAATACGAATGCGAGAATCGGACTTCGCTGAAACACTTCTGAGAAAGTTGGAAGATTGGCGCTCACACGGGAACAAGCCACTGCCATTCTGCTGGACGAACGTCTGTCGTTGACGGGGTTCGTGATTACGATTGTGCGGAGCTTTCATCTCGCGGAAGACATCTTTCAGGATGCCTGTGTGAAGTCGCTGCTTCACGAGGAACTGTTTGAATCGCGTGCTCAGCTCATGAAATGGGCACGGGTGACCTGTCGAAATCGGGCCATTGACGTCATTCGGTCACGGGATGGTCGGTATGGCGGATTAACAGAAGATGTCCTGAATTCCCTGCTGGAAATGTGGGGAGACGAAGAGGACGAAGAGTTCTCCAAATCTCGCGATGCGCTGGCACATTGCCTGGAAGATCTGACACCAAACAATCGCAGGATTCTTCAATTGCGGTACTTTGAAGGACGTTCCGGAATTGATGTCGCTGAGATTCTGAAAAGAAAACCGGCAACGGTTTATCAGGCTCTGGCTCGGATCCACAGTGTGCTGGAACGATGTATTCAGATGCGGCTGGAGATGGGCGGAAAGGGGGCCACATGAACGGTGATGATAAAAATCAGATTCAAAAAGAAGGTCGGGCCAACGACTTTCTCGAAATGGTGATGCGGTATCAGGACGGAACGCTCTCCGCAACGGAGATTCAGACGTTGTCAGAGATGATGCGGAACGATCCTGAGAAACAGAAATTGTTTCGACGGGTTCAGATCCGAACTGCCGCACTACACGATGTTCTCCGCATGGATGCTTTCGGGCGGACCAGTCGGTTACTGGATATGGAATCGGAAGGACAAGGATCATCCGCTGTCCCTTCTGTGATCCCCTCCCGTCGGCAACAGTGGAGACGATCACTTTCAATGATCCGCTGGATGAGCGGTCTCTCACTGGCGGTGTTACTCGTTTCCGGGGCGTTCGTCTGGAACCGTTCCAGCACTCGGCAGGAAGTGGCTCAGCCTGAACCGATCGTTCCCTCGGTGCAGGAACGACCAGTATTCCTTGTTGAAGAAAATCGGGCGACGTTTTCCGGTCCTGCCGTTCTCGCTGCCGGAAGTGTCGTCTCTCCCCAACAGGATTACATGTTGAAAAGTGGAATGGTGAAGCTGGAATTTCCTTCTGGAGCAACCACCATTCTTGAAGCTCCTTCCATCTTTCGCGTCGAGTCGGAAGACCGCCTCGTCCTGAGTATTGGAGGTTGCTCGGTCCACGCGCCACCGGGAGCGGAAGGGTTTGAAGTGTTAACACCACTGACCAAAGTGGTTGATCGTGGAACCCGGTTTTATGTGAATGTTCAGGATAACAGCGAAACGGAAGTCCATGTGATCGAAGGAGCTGCTGACCTGTATTCCATCAACACCTCGAACGACAGCACTCTTTCACTGGAACAGGATCACAGCCAGAGCACGGAATCGGTTCGACTGAAAGATGGAGAGTCTGCTCGACTGGGAGGATTCGCGAATTCGTCTGGTGGGAAAACTCGGTTTGACATGGAATCTTATCGGGGCCAACTCCCTGATCGAGTCGTGAAGTATGACGCCTCATCGACGGAGAATGGAACAGCCGACGAGTTGACGTCCCTGACCGTTCAACGTCATGGAAAAATCGATACCTATCCTGTTGAGGAACTGATTCCAATTGAGGTCACTTCATTTCAGGGGGATTCTGTTCCGGAACGGAATGGATACTACTGTGGCTTTCGTGAGAAGCCGAATCGATTAGAAGATCTGCTGGAAGACCGGAAACTGGTCACGGGGTTAATCAATTTTGGAGGACAGCCGGAGCCGATGAACTCCCAGCGATTGAACGCCCTTCGATCGCAAGGAGGACGTTCCGCTCCGCCGGGGCTGGGGATTCGTTTCCGGTCTCCCGTGGTGAATCATCCTGGTCCGGATGTCGTGCTGTTTGAGATTCAGTCCTTCGGAAATCCGGTAGAAGGAGATCCGTTTCATGTGTATCCCGTATCTGACCGATCTGACTTGAAACCGTTCACCGTCAGGCAATTTGATCTGACGCTGAATTCACCAACGGTTCGGAGAGTGGATCCGTTATGGTCGCACCGATCGCAACAAGTCGCCAGTTCACTGGATGAACTTCGAAAACTGGACACTCCCATCGTGATTGATGTCGGTCATAGTCATTTTCAGGTCATTGCCGTTGGAATCGATCTCTCTGATTTAGGCTATGCCGAGGGAGAGAGCGTGGAAGAACTCTTCTTTCAACATGCTGCCGAACCGGGTGGACATAAAGTTGATCCCGTGATGATCGTGGGACTTCCTCCGCTCCGCCCGGAAAAATAAAGCCGTCATAACCTGGATTATTCACACTCGTAGGGTGGGTCGAGCCAACATGATGGCGCGGTGGGTCTTCAGTCGCAGGATTCACTTCCAAAGAATATAGACCGCCGCAAGCACAATCGGCCGTTGGCGACGACCCACCATCACGTTGCGCGACTTTGACCCACCCTACCATGAATCATTCGGGATAAAGAACTTTCCGCTTCTGCTGCGTCGACAGGACAGTCACTTGTCGTCGGCGTCCCGCCAGAGACTGCATCTTTTCATCCGATGCGCTGAACTTGATGCGCCGTATGTCAGGGAACTGCTATGAAACTGCCTTCCATTGTTTCCAATTTCATTGACATTGCTCATGAAAAAAGACATCTCTTTTTCACGGTGCTAGGTGTCACTTTGATGTGTCCTCCGGCATTTGCAGAGGAGGTGAAACCGGTCGCCTATTGGGGATTTGGTCAGGAAGAATCGACTCCGTTGCAGTCACATGGAGGAGTGCACCGGGATGTCCCCGGCCCGCGTCCGGACCGGTATCCAGACTTCCCGGCCGATAACATCGCCGCCCGATTCGACGGAAAGGGGGCACGTTTCACCTTCACCGATCCCGGTCCTGGCAGTCCGTTTGATTTTACCAACGGCGATGAAATCACACTCGAAGCCTGGGTGAAGATTGATCAGATCCTGGAAGGGGAAAGTGTCTATCTCATCGGAAAAGGACGGACAGGAAATCCCGGTTTTGCCAGAGACAATCAGAACTGGGCATTACGTATCCGGATGATGGATGGACGAATTCGAGCCAGTTTTTTGTTTTCCTCCATCCATGAAGGCTCCTCTCCTCCAAAGAACGAAGAGAACTGGCACCGTTGGACGTCCGATCAAGGTTTCAAGAAAGGGGAGGACTGGCACCATGTTGCCATCGCCTACCGTTTTGGCTCCCCGGAAAGCCTTGTTTCCGTGATCGATGGCAAGCAAGTCACCGGATACTGGGACGCAGGAGGCCCGACCAAGAATCCTCCAACCGTTGATAACGATGCCGTCTGGATTGGTTCGGCCCTGGGAGGTTCGGCAGGGAACAGCTTTCGCGGAGATCTTGACGAAGTCGGGATCTATCGGACCGCGATTTCGGTCGCCACATTGAAAGCCCGATATCGTGGTCCTGAAGTTCAATTCTCATCCGGATTGCAGCCGGAAGAGATGCCGCGACTGGAAAACCTTCCAGACGGGGCTGTTCAAGTCACCTGTCACGAAGGAATGCCGACTCACTTCCGCTGGCTCAATGACGACGAAACTCTCCCTGCGGAAACGCTCCGTTGGCAGACAAACTCCTTTCTGATGGACCGACTGCCGCAACGATACGACTCATGGGGAATCAGGGAAAACTGGAAAGCTCCTGTACTGGTGCGACTGGCTGCGGATGTTTCTCTTCCTCCGGGAAAACATCGTTTCCTGATGCGGGTGCGTGGATTGAGTCGACTCTGGATCAATGGAACGCTGGTCGCGCGTGGAGTCCCTGCCAAGGGGTCGCAGGATGGTTTTGAACCGATGACTCCTCCAGCAGTCCCTCCGAAGCCGGGGCTGCGCATCGCGGAGCATCGTCAACAGGAAGTGTCTGGTGAATATGAAGTGACGATTGACGGGAAATCCCGCGTCGTTCTGGAAACACTGGTCGGCGGAAGAGACTTTCGTTCCGATCCAGGCGAACTTTGTGTTGCTGTGGAAACTGCGGATGGGAATTCATTCCTCCTGCTGCAACCGGACCAGGAATCTCCCTCACACCTGACCAACCCGGTCGTCACCTCACTGCTATCACAACAGAATCGGGAGATGCAGAAGTTTGATGATCAGCGGCGCCGCGCTGCGGCCCTGAGTCAGGAGTCGTTCTGGAATCGTCGACACCAGTTTGCACGAGACTGGGCAAAACAGAATCCGGTTCCCTCTCTTCCTGCAAACGCTCAGCAACGTCATCCGATTGATGCTTTCCTGGAAGCCAAAATTCAATCGGCGCTGGCGGCCTCTTCAAAGACTCCACTGGAGGAAGCCCGGAAGTTTCACAAGGACGTTCTTTCGATTCTGCGGGACCAGTGTTTTCGGTGCCATGGAGAGAAAACGCAAGGAGGGTTAAGCCTCATCTCACTCGAGGCAGCACAAACGGGAGGAGATTCCGGGTTTGCCGCGATTCACCCTGGAAACGCTGAAAAGAGTGAGCTGATCCGCCGTATCCGTTCTGATTCTCCGGAAGAACGTATGCCCCCCGGCGGAGCAGGACTGAGCGAAAAGGAACGTTCTGTACTGGAAGACTGGATCAATCACGGAGCCAGATGGCCGGCCCCTCCGGTGACTCCAGAAATGGTGAAACATCCACCGGTGCTCAATGATGAAGCATTCCTGCGACGCCTCTTCCTGGACACTGTTGGAGTCATTCCAACGGCTGAAGAAGTCCGGGAGTTTCTCAATGATGAGTCACCTGACAAACGGGCTCGTTGGGTTGATCGTCTCCTTGCGGATGATCGTTGGGCCGATCACTGGATGGCCTACTGGCTGGATGTTCTCGCCGAGAACCCGACCTTATTAAATGGAAGCCTGAATACAACCGGTCCGTTTCGATGGTTTATTTATGATTCATTTAAGGATAATAAACCGATCGATCGCTTTGTCACGGAATTAGTTCTTTTAAAAGGAAGCGCCTACGAAGGGGGAAGTGCCGGGTTCGGGATCGCCGCCGAAAATGATGCCCCATTCGCTGCCAAAGGTCAGATTCTTGCCAGTGCCTTTCTGGGAATCGAACTGCAATGTGCCCGGTGTCATGATTCTCCTTATCACAGCACAAAACAACAGGACCTGTATGCACTTGCCGCCATGTTCCAGAAGAAGCCGGTGACTGTTCCGAAGAGCAGTCGCGTTCCGGCGGCGTTCTTTGAAAATCAGTCGCGTGAGTCTCTGATTCACGTTTCCCTGAAGCCGGATGAACCGATTCCACCAGTCTGGCCATTCGGGGAACTGACTGGAAGCATTGATGACGAAACCCTCGCCACGCTGATACAGAACCCTGCCGACTCCCGGGAAAAACTGGCGGCGCTGATCACCGCTCCTCAGAATCAGCGGTTTTCAGAAGTGATCGTCAACCGTGTCTGGCGACGATTGATCGGGACGGGGATTATCGACTCGCCTGATGACTGGGAAGGCAAGTCCTCCAGTCACCCGGAATTATTAAAATGGTTAGCACAGGAATTTATCATTAATGGTTATGATATAAAACAACTGAGCCGTCTCATTCTCAATTCACAGATTTATCAGCGGGAAGCGATACGCTCCACTCTTCCGGTCTCTCCTGATATGCAGTTTTTTATCGCTCCCACACGGCGAAGAATGTCTGCAGAACAGGTTGTTGATTCACTGTGTGTTGCTGTTGGTCAGTCGATGGACGTGGAAGAGATGACTTTTGCCCCGGAAGCGGGACGAACGTCACAATCTCGCTTAACACTGGGGGTCCCCGATCGTGCGTGGAAATTTGCAAACCTGGCAAATGAACGGGATCGTCCAAGTTTAAGTCTTCCTCGAGCCCGAGCCATTGCTGATATCATGGAAGCCTTTGGGTGGAACGGGGCACGGCAAAGTCCCCGGACCGATCGCGAAACCGATTCCAATGTCCTGCAGCCCGGCATTTTGCAAAACAGTGACGCAGCCGTTCTATTGACGCGAGCCTCCATTCAAAGTGGCCTGGCAGACCGCGCCGTGAATGCGGTCTCTCCGGAGCAACTGGTGGAAACCCTCTTTCTCAGCATTCTGAACCGTGTTCCTTCAGAGGAAGAACGCCGGGCATTGACTCCGATTCTCGCAGAGGGATTTCAGCAGCGACTGCTTCCCAACGCAGAACAGAAACCGGTGCAATTTCCTGACCCATTGCCGGTGGTGACGTGGTCGAACCATGTCCAGCCGGAAGCGAACTCGATTGCCGTGGAAATGGAACGCCGCGCCCAGGCGGGTCTTCCTCCCGATCCGCGACTTCGCCCGGAATGGCGGGAAGCATACGAAGACGTGGTCTGGGGGATTGTGAACCTGAGTGAGTTCGTGTGGGTTCCGTGATCACGAATACTGATAATTTAAAACACATTACTTATCATAATATTCAACTGGAGCAGTTATGCATCGTCGAGATTTTCTGAAAACCGCTGCGATCGCTGCTGCGGCATCCTCTTCCTCAATGCCTCATCTTACATATGCGGAAGCTCCCCCATTACAAGGGAAGGTCGAGCATGTGATTTCGATCTGGCTCGGAGGAGGAATGGGAGCGATGGACACCTTCGATCCTAAACGTGTGGGAGATCCGCAGAAGAAGGTCCCCGGTTCCTACTATCCCAGTATTGAAACCGCAATTCCGGGAGTGAAGCTTTGTGAGCATTTAAAGCACATGGCCCCGTTAATGGACCGGGTCACAGCGGTTCGAACCGTCAATCACCATGTCATTGATGAACATGCGGCAGCCACGAATTTCATGCATACAGGACGCCCGGTCAGTGGGACTGTGGTCTATCCGTCACTGGGATCGATCGTTTCACATGAACGGGGACCGGCGGGCGAAGGGGTTCCCCCTTATGTTCTGATCGGTTATCCCAATGTCACACGTGGCCCCGGATTTCTGGGGGCGCGTCACGGTTATCTCTATCTGACGGATACCAGTCGTGGGCCGGCCGGGTTGTCCCGTCCAACATCTATTCCGCCGCAACGACATTCACGTCGGGAATCGATTCTTGCAACATTGAGACAGCATCAGGGGCAACAGCATCAGGACCTGTTACAGGATTACGAAGAGGCGATCGACTTAAGTCTTCAACTAAGCGGGCCGTCGTTTAACCGTAGTTTTCATCTTGATGAAGAACCAGCAGACCTGCGCAATCAGTATGGCAGTGAGTTCGGTCAGCGGTGTCTTCTTGCCCGACGACTGGTGGAACGGGGAGTCCGATTTGTCGAAGTTTCCCATAACCTGAACTTTCTGAACGGCACCGGTTGGGACGTTCATAATGAAGGCATTCTCCAGCAGCATGCGTTGATTCAGGATTTGGACACCGCCGTGAGCACGTTGATTCTTGATCTTCAGAAGAAGAAGATTCTTGATAAAACACTGATTGTGATTACAACGGAATTCGGACGGCCTCCCGAGTTTGATGCCGGTGGAGGAAGAGGGCATCAGGGAACCGCCATGACCTGTGTTCTGGCGGGTGGAGGATTAAACCACTGTGGGGCGTATGGAGAAACGGATGAACTTGCGAAAAAGATCGTCACTAATCCGGTCAGCGTTCCCGATTTCTTTGCCACAATTCATGCCTCACTCGGAATTGACTTCGCCAAATATCTTTACGATGGTGACCGGCCAGTTCCGATCACCGACAATGGTCGTCCAATGACCGCATTGTTTTCATAAGCCATCTTGATCAATCACAATAAACAGTCCTTCAGAAGGCGTAATGAATGAACCATTTCTCTCCGACGGTTTCCATTAAAGAACGCCTGGCCAGTGGTGAACGGGTCAACGTGTTCACGGTGAGCCGTTCTTTCCACCCCAATCAGATCGAGATGTATGCCCTTCAGGGAGGATTCGCCGGATTCTGGATCGATCATGAACATTCCGGCTTTACCATCGATCAGATCGAAGCAGCGACACGCGCCGGTCGGGCGTGCGGACTCGATTCGTTCGTTCGACTTGCCCCCACCGATTATGCGCTGGTGACGCGCTGCCTGGAGTCTGGTGCGGGAGGGGTGATGGCCGCTCAGATTTCCTCTCCAGAACAGGCAGAGCAATTCATTCAATGGGCCAAGTTCGCTCCTCGGGGACAACGTGGACTGAACAACTGGGGATATGACGGGAAGTTCAGCCTCACCCCCATTGAAGAGTTTTGCAGAGAGTCGAACAAGAGGACCTTTGTCGCGATTCAGATTGAAACGGTCGCTGCCGTGGAATGCTGTGAAGAGATTGCAGCGATCGAAGGCGTCGATCATCTCTTCATCGGACCGGCGGATTTAAGTCAGGCTTATGGCGTGACCGGACAGATGATGCATCCTTCGTTACTGCAGGCGATCGCGAAAATTTCTCAGGCCTGTGAGAAACACGGCAAAACATTTGGAGCGGTTTCGTTCGTTCCGGAACAGGTGCCTCTGTTTCAGGAATATGGATGTCGCCTGTTCTCCATGACCTCCGATATTCGCACCTTTCAGGAAGGGATTGTCGCAATCAAAGACAAGTTTCGAGGGTTGTTCTGAACGAACAAATGCAAAAGAGTCCCGCGCCAAAAACGGAACGGGACTCTTTTTGTGAACAGATCATCACAGAAGATTCTGATGCAACCGATTAGAACTTCGGAATCGGCTTCTTACGAGGAGCATTGTATTTCGGATCGCGGAAGCCTTCTGAAAGGACGAACCCGAATCCCCAGTCTTTCTCCTGTTGAGCACGACGTGCCCAGGGGGTGCCGGGGTGATTCTTGATCACGTCATTATAGAGTTTGGTGGCCAGAGCCTTTTGCTCTTCCAATTCTTTCATGTCCACTTTGGTCGCACGCACCTGCTCAGGAGTCGGTTCCAGTAACGTTTTTGTATTGCCGACGTTCCACTCGTTAGACTCAGGTTTTTTGAACGGCGGATAGTTCTTTCCATACTGATCAAGCAGCAGGAGATACTGGAACTGCCGGACACGGTAGGACATTAATTGAGCCAGCGCGAGGTCATAGGCGGCTCGCCAGCGTGGTTCCGATTCCTTCTCACGTAATTTACTGATCTTTTCCAGTCGCTTGACCCCCTCATTCAACTTGACCAATGACCTCAGGCAACGACTGAAGTTCTGATCTTTCTCTTTCATGAAGTCAGCCTGTTTCGCAGGCCAGTGGTGGCGTTTCAGGTTCAACTCACCATCCAGATGCGGATTGAGTGCGACGATCACCTGCCAGATCGTTGAACGAAACTCACTCTTGTTGCGTCCCTGTTCATACTCCCGGCGCGTGGTCAGGATCGGCTCGTATTCCTTCATCGCCAGATCATCAAACTTTCGAGGACCGCGTGCATCTCGACCAATGAGATCCTTCTCCTCTGTCGCGAGCATGAAGAAGATCCCACCCGACTCTTTCGCCAGCCGGACCTGTCCATAAGGACCAAATCCGCTGGACGCCGCATCCCAGCGTCCGTGAAGACCGTCATATTGAAGACATTCAGGAAACGCGGTTTCAGGACCACGATCGACCCGAATCCAATGAGTCAGTCCATCTTCCGGATCAACCCAGCGAACATGAGCATACGGGTATCCAAAGATGGCTTCACGTCCCATGAAATAGACAGGAGCTTTGTAACGGTTTGCCCGAACGACGGCATCTTCAACCATGGCGTCATCATCACCAGATTCGTCGGTCACAACCACGACAACCAGTTTCCGGTTGGTCCGGTTGGAAATGGGTCCGTACTTGTCGATGGCTTTCTGAATGGCCCCAAATGTATTTTCTTTGCCGGAATCATCGTCGGCGACCGAATCGATGGCTTTGCGGATTGCTTCAAGATCACCAGAAGGACTGGGCATCAGTTCCTTCACGTCAGCACCAAAGCTGCAGACCATGGTCTCCAGCGGAGAATATTTGACATTCCGTGATTTGGCTTCGCTTTGGGCGATTTTCAGTTCTTCGTAGATCTTGTTGACGTTGTTTCGGATTTCAACGCGATCATCTCGAAGGCTGTTGGATGCATCAAACAGCCAGACGACAATTACGGGTTCTTTTCGCATCATTCGGGTCAGCTCTTGAGTGATGCGGCTCATTGCTGCGCCGTATCCGGCCACCCGGGCACCGGTTTCCCCTTTCACCTGACCTTCGCCGAGGTCGAGTCCCATTTCGCCGACACCGGGAATCGTGATGTCCCCAATCGTGACGACTTTGATGTCGGAGACCCCTTTGATGACTTCCGACTCTGCGATCTTTGCTGTGGCGACGGTTGCTGTCCCCGCGATCCCGGCAATTCCGGTGCTGACCATTCCTCCGGATTCCATCGACAGGTTTTCAGAAACCCGGGTGTCCAGACTCAGATCCTGATCGAACTCCTGCTGAGTCCGATCGTCTGCCAGAACCGTTTCCACCACCACATTATCCTGGGAGATGATATGTGTGGTGATTTTATAGAAAGAAAACGCCAGGAGCGCAGCCCCGTGAACCACTGCGGAAATCACAAGCGCCGACGTATTTCCGCCACGCAATTTGTCCCACATTGCAACTTATCCCGTTGAACCTGACAATAAAAATAAGGCCAGCATCAACTGCAAACGGCCCGACGAAATCCTGACAAAGAAAACGCTGGAACAACATTCTTGCAATTGTTGATTTATTATTTATGCCGACGTGTCCATCATCAAGGATGAACCGCCGCACAGCACTCGATTTCTTCATGAAAATGTGTCGGGCTGCGATTCGGCAGGATGACTTGCTCTCCGGATTCTGAATCGGCACTCAACGTTCAGGAATTCCGGTCGAGCTTTGCTCCCGCCCAAGTTTGCGTCCTTACAACTTGGGAATATCCCGACGAGGTGCCATTGGGCGTTTTTTGGCTTCTTCCTGACGGCGCTCTTCGTCTGCCAGCAGGAGTCGGGCGACTTCCTGATCATTACCTCGAAGCTGATTTGATCCGGGAATCGGTCGACTGAAGGCTTCCCATGTCCACCCCAGTGGAGTCCCCAGTTCTCGTTCCGCCAGGAGAGCCCACGGCGTGCCGGGATGATCATCAATCACGCGAGTCAGATAGACCTTTGACTGTTCGGCTGCTTTCCGCATTTCCGGTCCGCTCTCGATTTTGTCCGACGGGACCAGGCGCCACATGTTGTCGGTCTCTTTTTCAAACGATTTCGGCGTGACCTTCATATTTGCCAGCATCTGATTGTAACCGAAATACCGCACCTGCATGGCCAGGATTCGCCCCATGGCCAGATCAAAGGCCGCTTTCCAGCGATCTTCCTTAAGAGAATCACGGGCTGATTCTCCGACTCTCAGGGAGTCGTAAAGCCGTCGAAGAGAGAAGACGGCTTCGGCAGGCTTCTTTTGTGCTTCCGTCAGATCGGTCCGCAGGATGTTGTCGTTATAAGCACGGAATTCCAGCATTGGTGCCGGCAGTCGGTCCTGATATGTCATTCCGGCCGTTGTCACCAATGCTGCTTTCGCCGCATTTTTGGCGATCTCCTGTTCCTGAATTCGAACAGGGCGATAGTCCGGGGCATACCGTCGCATGACGGCTCGATCGAAGGAATAGCCGCGGCTCTCTTCTGTGATCAGGTACAAGCCACCGGTTTCTGCACAGGCTCGCGTCAGGGCATACGGACCATAACTGGAAGACATCTGATTCAGTTTTGCGTCATTTCCACGCCCGACAAATGGCAACTGTAATCCATCCGGAAACGCTGACTCTGGCCCCTGATCGACAGGAAGATCCAGTTCGACTCCATCTGGGGCAGTCCAGCGAACGTATCCCTTTTGCTGTCCAAAAACAGCCGCATTGCCGATGGTGTAGATTTTGGTTTGCGAGCGTTTGGCCAGTTGAATCACATCTTCGAGGTACTGAGCCGCATCGTCTCCCCGTTCGTCAGTGACGATGAAGATCATGCGATTCCATGGACCGGAGGCACGTTGCCAGTTCCGGAATTTCTCCAGAGACATCTTCAGTGCCGCAAAGACACGTTCTTCCCCGGATTCGTCGAGTTTGATTTTGGTGCGAACAATCTCGCTCAGCTTGGCGATATCCTGAATCGGTTCTGGCGTGAGAAGTTCCGCACCCTTCCCGTAGCTGACCACGACGGAATGCAACCCGTCTGTTGAACCGTCGGAGCCCAATTGCTTGTAGATATTGTCGAACCGATCAGCAATAGCCTCACGGCGTTTATCAAGTGATCCGGAGGCATCCATCATCCAGATAACGAGCGTTTTTCTGGTTCTGAGCGACTGTCGAAGCTCGAACGCCACCCGATCCATGGCCCCTTCGACTCCGCTGGCCCCCCCCTCAGCGTTGTCTGTCCCCCCATTCGTAGGCACAACCGCAGTAATGGGCCCTTCCACTTGCGGAAGCATTCCTTCGGAAAAATTCACAAGTTGAGGGTTCAGCATCTCCTCAACTTTTTCCTGCGTTGACATATCGGTGCTGCCGACGGATGTCGCCGCGCTCACACTTGGGGGAAGAGAACTGATAGCGCCGGGGGTCCCGACGGAGTCTTCGCTGATACGGTCGGAAAAGTCGAACTGGTCTTCCCGAGTCAGATCCTGCAGATCGCCGACAATCGTGCTGACGGCGTCACCGGTTCTGGTGGTTTCCATGACCACAAAGTGGAACATGGCCAGAATCGACAGGTTCATCAAGAGGCTTAACCCCCAGGCCGGGAGTTCCCTTTTCACCTTCTCGAAGCCGGTATCCAGGACGTCATTCTTTTTCATAAGTCACGCGCCCGCAAGACACTGTAGACATAGAACACCGCAGGACAGAACCGAGCAGCAACAACCGCAATCAACATCTGCCGCGGCGATTCAGTATCGTCCGCAATTTACCGTGGCAGATACTAGAACCTATCTGGAAATGTTGGTGTCACGACGATATCAAGTGCTTGTTGCACCACTTGCATATGACAAACTGTGCGTCGTCCAACTTTTCAGATAGCCTCTAAGGAGGTCCGGTGTGGAACTGTCGCGTCTTGCGAAGGAGACAAACCCCAGGCGGACCGATTGACATCAATGAATTCTAGTAGAACTTCTTCTTAGACACCACATTTCAAACCGGAAAAATTCGCCTGAACCTGACCAAAAGTCCGGGAATTTGACAAAAAGTTCCTGAATCCCTCCGCGATTCTGGAACCGATGCGTTGAATCCGACGGGAAAACTGGTACAGTTTCCGCCTTGAAGCTACATGAACAACAGGGTTAAATGAGATTCGTTCGCCAATGTGGGCGACGAGGTGTGGGAGTCTTTAAAAAAGATGTCGGTCACAAAAGAACGTAAAGCTGAGCTGATCAATGACTTCCGTCGATCCACGGAAGACACTGGTTCGCCGTCTGTGCAAATTGCCGTCCTGACGGAGCGGATTAACAGCCTGACAGGTCATCTGCGGAGTCATTCCAAAGATCATGCCGGTCGACGCGGGTTGCTGATGATGGTCAGCCGTCGTCGCCGTCTGCTGGATTATGTCAAAAGCGAAGATGCCGGTCAGTACGTTGACCTGATTACCCGCTTGGGAATTCGTAAGTAACTGGCAGGCATCACCTTCCCGAGAAGGTTAGGTGTCTCGCGCGGAATTCCTGTCGTCCGTCTTTCCTTGTAATCGCCACTCCTTGTCTGGGCCGCAGACAGGTTTTGTGGCCGGAAGACTGCGATGTTTGAATTGCTCGCGTTTTCCTGCCTGTGACGGGTCTGTTTTGGATTGATCGCCCTGCCGTCCCACGTGAGACGGGCGGGGCGTTTTGTGTTTTGGGCCGTTTGCAATCCTCTTTCGATATGTCTCTCACTGCGTGGCAGTTCAGAAAAATCATATCAGTTGTTTGTTGTATTGTCTGGAATAGGAAGAAAAAGTGAAAATTCAAGTCTCTCGTGAATTCGCAGGCCGTCCTCTGACCTTGACGACGGGTCAGATTGCGAAACAAGCCAGCGGGGCTGTGATCCTTCAATACGGAGAAACCTCCGTTTTCGTCGCCGCTCAAACCGGACCGGCTCGTCCCGGTCAAGACTTCTTTCCATTGACATGCGACTATCGGGAACGGTTCGCTGCTGCCGGAAAATTCCCTGGCGGCTTTTTGAAACGAGAATCCCGTCCGTCCAATCGCGAAATTCTGACTTCCCGCCTGACTGACCGTCCGATTCGTCCCCTCTTCCCGGAGGGATATGTTGACGAACTTCAGGTTCAGGCGAACGTGCTTTCGTTCGATGGGGAAAACGATCCGGACGTTCTGGCCATCACCGCTTCCAGTGCCTCTCTGGTCATCGCCCCAGTTCCGTTCCAAGGCCCCATCGGTGCCGTTCGGGTGGGACTGATCAACGGCGACTTTGTGCTGATGCCCACCATTGAGCAGCTCAAGGAAAGCACCCTGGATCTCGTCGTGGCCGGAAGCCGGGAATCGGTCCTGATGATCGAAGGCTTTGGGGATCAGATTCCTGAAGACCAGATGCTCGACGCCCTGATGTTCGGTCATCGCGCGGTTGTCCTGCTGTGCGACCTGCAGGAAGAACTGCGATCCAAAGCGGGAGTCAAACCGTTTCAGTGGACCGCCCCACCGATCAACCCATTCCTGTCTGTTATTCGTGAAGAAGCCGCTTCCAAAATTCGTGCTGCCCGCCAGAACGTGAAGAAGGCTGAACGTTCCGCCGCAACGTCGGCTGTCCGTGACGAACTGATTGCCAGGTACTTCCCGGAAGGTCAGGACGTTCTGGCCGATGGTCGTTCGAAAGCCCAGTTGAAAGACGCCTTCCACACCGTCGACAATCAGGTTTGCCGCGAGTTGACCCTGAATGGACATCGGTTGGATGGACGATCATTCAATGATCTGCGTCAGATTGAATGTCTGGTCGACGTCATTCCTCGTGTACACGGTTCCGCGCTGTTCACCCGTGGTGAAACCCAGTCGCTGGCAACCGCTGTTCTCGGAAGTGTTCGCGATTCTCAGAAGATCGATAATCTGATCGAAGAAACCAGCGAACGGTTCTACCTGCACTATAACTTCCCATCCTACTCCGTCGGTGAAGTTCGACCGATTCGTGGACCAGGACGACGAGAAATTGGACACGGGGCTCTGGCCCAGCGATCGGTTGAACGGGTCATGCCGAAAGCCGAAGACTTCCCGTACACGGTACGTGTCATTTCCGACATTACGGAATCGAATGGAAGCAGTTCGATGGCTTCCGTCTGTAGCGCCACCTTGGCACTGATGTCCGCTGGTGTTCCCATCACACAACCTGTCGCTGGGATTTCCATCGGTCTGGTGAAAGAAGGAAATCGCTACGAAACTCTCACCGACATCATCGGCGATGAAGATCACTTCGGCGATATGGATTTCAAAGTCGCTGGTTCTCAAAAGGGGATCACAGGAATTCAGCTCGACCTGAAGAATGACGGGATCAATGAAGAGATCATCCGCAAGACTCTGGATCAGGCTCGTACTGCCCGTCGTGAATTGCTCCGTCTGATGCTGACAACAATTCGTCGTCCTCGTCCGGAACTCCCGGAATCGGCACCACGTATTGTTTCGATCAAGATCGATCCAGAAAAAATCGGACTGGTCATCGGCCCAAGCGGGAAGATGATTCGCGCGATTCAGGAAGAATCCGGCACTCAGGTCGACATCACCGACGACGGAACTGTCGTGATCGCCGGGCCGAACAAAGATTCGTGTGCGACTGCTCTGGCTCGTATCGAAGCACTCACCGAAGAAATCAAAGTGGGTCGGGTTTACAATGGAAAAGTCAATTCGATCAAGGATTTCGGAGCATTCGTCGAAATCGCCCCAGGCAAAGATGGCTTGCTGCACATCAGCGAACTCTCCGACGGATACGTGAAGTCTGTGGCCGATATCGTCAAGGTTGGAGACCTGATTGAAGTGAAGGTCATCGCCGTTGATGACCAGAACCGCGTCAAACTTTCCCGCAAAGCACTCCTTGCCGAGAAGGCTCCTGCCGAGGAAGAGTCCAGCGATCTCGATGACGACGACGATCTGGACGACGATTCAGAAGAGTGATTTTTGATAAGAACCCCTGACAAAATTGACTCCGATCCGCTCGCGGAAAGGGAATTCTCATCGTTTGAGAGGTTTTGTTCGCGGCACTAAGTCATTAGAAAGCAGGGCCACTTCATCGTGGCCCTGCTTGTTTTAATTGATACGTATCATGAGTGAGAACACGTCTCCCATCGAACTGGATCGCGATCGCGCACGGCTTCTTGCGCAGTACAACGAGATTGCTTCTCTGGCAGGCGGGCTGGCTCACGAGGTTCGAAATCCTCTCTCCACGATTCGCCTTAATCTTGAGTTGCTGCTGGAAGAGATGGAGGAGATTGAACACCCCTCTTCTCATCGTATTCTTCGAAAACTGAAAACTATTCAGAGTCAGTGCGGGCATCTGGAAGAGATTCTGGATGCCTTCTTACAGTTTGCCCGGGCCGGGGAATTCACGCTGGAAGAAAACAATCTGGCACCGCTGATTCGTGAATCGGTCGAGAATTATAAGCCGCTGGCGGAACAGCAGCGTGTCGACATCCGCCCGCACCTGGCGTCTGACTTGCCGCTCGTTCAGGTCGATCGACGGTTGCTGCGTCAGGCCTTTGACAACCTGTTTCGAAATGCTCTGGAAGCCATGCCGGACGGAGGGCTCATCGAAATCCAGGCGTACGCGCGAGACGGCCTGGTCGTCATCGAATTTATCGATACCGGAAAAGGAATCCCGGCCACAGTTCTCCCGAAGATCTTTCAGGAGTTCTATTCCACCAAGTCATCCGGAAGTGGCCTCGGTCTGCCGACAGTACGGAAGATCATTGAATCACATGGCGGCACGATTCAATGTGAAAGCGAACCGGGTCGGGGAACTCGATTCACGCTCACGCTCCCCGTTTCTTCACTGTTGCCGTCATGATCTGGACGACGATTCGTCTTCAATAGCCTGCTTGAGTGTGGTCGCCAGCAGTTGCTGAATCTCTTTCCAGCGGCCATCGCCTCCCAGCGGAAACTTCTGGTTCACTTCCAGTTCAATCCCGGCATATCGATTGTCCGGAAAGAGTTGACGCAGTGACGTCGTGAATCCGTCCGACGTTCCCCGATACGGCAGATTAAAGTGAACAGCAAGAGCCGGGGCTGCTTGCCGTAATCGTTTCTTCCAGAGTTCGCAGAAGCGGGATTCAAAACTTCGCTTTGGATCAAACAGCAACCCGATCTCGGTCCGTCTCACTTTGCCGTCAAGAACCGGTGTGAACGAATGCACCGAGACGTGAACCACCCTCTTCTGCTTTGCCTGTTCTGAAATGGCGTCGGTCACCTGCTGTCGATACGGCTGATAGATCTGCTCAATCAACTGCTGTTGTACTTCAGCGGAAAGAGTTCGACTGTATTGCGAGAAGAGTCGGGGATGATTCAGGGATCGGTTCAATTCAATCAGCAAACGCGAACGGGTTTCAGAGAACAGTGGAGCTTTTAAAGCGGCCCTGAATTTTCTCGCCAGTTCTAATGCCCCGGGATCGTATCCGCGGTGAGATTGAAGAACTTCTTCGGCATCAGTGAAGCAATGCCGATACATGGCGGGAATCAGATTTCCGCCATGTTCACAAGTGAATATCATCTCCGGAGATCTGATAAGTGACATAAGTTTAAAATTCCCTTTGCGTCTTTGCGGTGAAGAAATTTTTACCGCAAAGACGCGAAGATCGCAAAGAAGAATGTCACGTGTCAGATCAGCCAGATGAGACGTGAGCGTACTCCAGCACTTGACACTGCGACAACTGCGCAAGCCGTGTCACAGGATGAAATCGTTAAACACAGAGACACGGAGGGGCACAGAGATCAAGGTTATCCATGTTTCTCTGTGATGCTTCGTGTCTCTGTGTTTCAAAAAAATGAGGAGCTAGAGTGTGACAGAAAATGTTACAACCCATCGTTTAAGAGTGGTCCTGCTATGAACGGAAAATAAAATAAACGGCTCCACACATACATAGTCCGGCCCAGAGGAAGTTTAAGTTCACCGGACGCTGCATGTAATACACTGAAAAGGGAACAAACACCGCCAGCGTGACCACTTCCTGAATGATTTTGAGTTGCCCTAATTCCATCTTGTTTGCAAAGCCGTAACGATTGGCGGGGACTTGCACCAGATATTCGAAGAATGCAATCAGCCAACTGACAACGACCGCGATAAGCCACGGCTTGGCGGCAAGGTCTTTTAAATGCCCGTACCAGGCAAAGGTCATGAAGATATTTGAAATGATTAACAGGACAACGACGACGCTAATGACAGACAGGTTCATCCCTGACTCAGACTTTCGTTAAAGGTTCATCCAATGAAGTTGCCGACGCCGTGTCTGCCGATTCCAAGGTCACCGTTTTCGCCGGGGTCACCGTAATCGGAGTGTTCTTGAACGCCGGGCAGTTGCTGACGCTATCCACGTTCTGAATCGGAATCAGGACGTTCGCTTCGGGATAATACATCGCCGCACAGCCGCGAGGAATGGAATATTCCACAATGAAAAAACTATGGGCGACCCGAATCTGATTCCCGACATGACTGGTAATGTCGACCTGTTGCGCGTTGGTCAGTCCCCGATCGCGGATATCTTCCCTGTTCATCATGATAATCCGGCGTTCGTTATGAATGCCGCGATACCGGTCGTGAAGATCGTAAATCGTCGTGTTGAACTGATCGTGACTGCGCACCGTCGTCAGAGCCAGTTGCCCCGGTTTCAGTTCCTGAGGTGGAATCGGATTGACGGTAAACAGGGCCTTGCCGGTTGGTGTCTGATAGTTGTGATCGCGTGTGGGATTGGGAAGATAAAATCCGCCGGGTTGTCTGGCTCCTTCATTGAACCGTTCAAACCCCTTGATCACTTTGGAGACACCGTTGCGGATATTGTCGTAGTCACTGGCCCAGGCGAGCCAGTCGACGGTCGATTTCTCCCCCAGTACCGCATGCGCCATCCGACAGATGATTTCCGTTTCTCCCAGCAACTCCGTTGAGGCTGGAGTAAAACGACCGATTGATCCCTGCACGATTCCCATCGAGTTCTCGGTGGTGGTGATCTGAACGCGAGGGGGCTTTCCGTGGGAGTCGATGCGTTGATCCAGTTCCGTTCGTCCCAGGCAGGGGAGAATCAACGATTGCCGACCGGTGATGAGATCGTTCCGGTTCAGTTTGGTTCCGATCCGCACGACGAGATTCGTTCGTTGCATCGCTTCTGCGGCATATCGAGTGTCGGACATCGCCATCAGGAAATTCCCACCAAGTGAGACGAATACCTTCACCCGGCCTTCGTGCATGGCAATAAGGGCTTCTTGTGAATCGAGGCCATGTTGACGCGGCGGTTCGAACTGAAAGACTTCTGCCAGTTTGTCGAGAAACTCCGGTTTGGGACGTTCCCAGACTCCCATGGTCCGGTCTCCCTGAACGTTGGAATGTCCCCGAACACAACAGGGGCCGGCTCCCTGCTTGCCGATCGCTCCACGGAGCATCAGCAGGTTCATCATCTCCTGCACATTGTGGACGCCGTTGTGATGTTGCGTCACTCCCAGGCACCAGCAGAGAATGATCCGTTTGGAATCACGAATCCACGTTGCGGTGGTTTCGATCTGTTCGCGTGAAATTCCGGAGCCTGCAACAATTTCGTCCCATGAAGCGGCACGAAGATCTTCCAGTAGTGCGTCGATGTTCGTCGTGTGCTGTTTGATGTAGTCCCAGTCCAGTGCGGAACCGGGTTCGGCGTCGTCCCATTCCACCAGACGTTTCATGATCCCCTTGAACAGGGCCACATCCCCGTTGACTTTCACCTGCAGGAAAAGATCAGTCAGCTTCGTGCCGACTCCCAGCATTCCGAGCGGTTCCTGCGGATTCATGAACGACATCAATCCTGCTTCCGGCAACGGATTGACGGAGATGATTTTCGCTCCGGCCCGTTTCGATTCCTGTAACGACAGCAGTTGCCGCGGGTGATTTGTGCCGGGATTCTGTCCGACCACCAGCACGAGTTCGGCATGTTTGAAGTCGTCCAGTTTGACGGTCCCTTTGCCGAACCCGAACATATTGTTCATCGCCGAACCGCTCGACTCATGGCACATATTCGAGCAATCCGGAAGATTGTTCGTCCCGAACTGTCGCACGAAAAGCTGGAACGCGAACGCCGCTTCGTTGACTGCTTTTCCAGAGGTATAGAACGCCGCCTCATTCGGCGATTCCAGACTGTTCAGTTCCGTCGCAATCAGTGAGAACGCATCATCCCAGGAGATCGGTTCATAATGCGTCGCTCCGGCGCGCAGCACCATTGGTTCCGTAAGACGTCCCTGTTGTTCGAGCCAGTAGTCGGTCTGTCGTGTCAGATGGGCAATGGAATTCTTCTCAAAGAACTCGGCAGTGATACGGCGTTTGTCGGATTCGTGGGAGAACGCCTTCGCTCCGTTTTCGCAGAAATCAAACACCGGTCGTTTGTCATCATGATCCGGCCACGCACAACCGGGGCAGTCGAAGCCCTCTTTCTGATTCACCTGCAACATCGGGAGAGTCCCACGCTTCACTCCCGCTTCCGACCACGCGTAATAGAAACTGTTGACGACGGCATGCAGACCGGCTGCCTTCAGTGGAGGCGTGGTCTGTTTCAAAGGAAGAGGATGTTCCGGGCGTTCCACCTGAACCGGCCCATGCTCCCCCCGCAACGTCATCCAGTTTTGTGGAAACTCGGAATCGTTCGCCACTCCCTCTCCGGCGGGATTGGGAACGCCATTTGAAGAAGAATGGTTATCTGACATGAAAAGATTCCTCGGGAGATATCGGCAAGAGAACCACGAATCAAACGAATCTCACGAATAATTTCCTGTTGGGCGTTGCTTGAACAATTCGTCAGATTCGTCCTATTCGTGGTTCATCATTTTCTAATGATTAAATACAAATTCCCGGCTGGGTGGCTGGGGTGCTATGCCGGTGGTCCTTGTTGTTGGACGCCCATGGCGCCAGTCTTCTCCAACCTCACTGTAGTGAGTCTTCAATTCTTTCGATTTCTTCATTAAAAATTTTCGTTTTTACATTACACTCTTTCGCATAGTCTATTGCTGCAATTGTAGTTCGGCTGATGTCAAACCCCGGCCATCTTGGCGCAAGATTCTTCGTGGCGTCCCACCATGTCGCCAAATCTACACGAGGCGATCGTGAAACAAGAGATATCCTATGTGCCCATAGTATCCTCAGTAAAGTGACTGCAGGCATTCTTACTTCATCGGAAGAAGACTTGATCCTCTCCGACACCTCATCTGAGAACTTGAATCCTCCAGACATGATGTCCACAGACCATGTGGCATTACAATCAATGCTACACTCATTTAATAATGATACTATTTTGTTAAAAATAGGTGATCCTATTTCTAGGTGATATTTGTCATCCTCTAGCATAATCGTGAACAACCTGTTGCAGGCAAGGTGATAGCATAGACCGACTTAAGTGGCATAGAGGGAATGAAGCACGAAGGGAACGGCAGAACCGGTGCATTCCGCAACTCCCCGTTGATTACAAGCGACGCTTTCCCTTCAAGTCACGTCTTCGTGCGGAATGCACCGCTCCCTCGGGAGTCGCTCCATGCACCCTACATTACATTAATGATTAAACACAAACTCCCGGCTGGAGAGGAGAGCCCAGAAGAGGTCTTCGACGATTTGTTTTTGTTCTTCCAGCGGAGCCTGCTCCAGTTGTTTTACGAACTCGTCCCGTTCCCCCTTCGTCGGATAGCGAGATAAACAGGTGAGGTAACTTTCGTCGACCAGTGTCTCCGGAGCCATTCCGTTCTGGAGTTGTGCCCAGAGTTCAGAAGGGAGGCTTTTCGGATCCGACAGCTTTTCGTTAATTGTCGTTCCGTTGGAGAGGTGCAGAACCTGTACCATGCTCGGTTCGTTGGACCGGCCGCATTCACAGACAATCTCGCGCTGATTCCGTCCAAAGGTTTTCAGAAAATAGGAGTCGACCGCGGAGTCGTACAGTTGCATCGCCCGGGTACCGACGGGATAGAAATCGGTTTTCTGAAAATCGGCCCCAGGGAAGGCGATCTGTTCAAACTTCGTCGGAACTTTTGTGGCGAGAACAACGGCATCATGTAGTGCCTCGGCATTCAGTCGGCGCGGGAAGTAACGGGAATAAAACCAGAGATCCTTCTCGTTCCCCGGGACCGTCAGACTCGACCGCTGGTACGCTTGCGAACGGAGTATCTCCCGCATCAGGCTTTTCAGATTGAACTTCTCGGCAATCACATAATCGGCCGACCGCTGAAGAAGTGGTTCATTACTGGCGGGATTGGAGACGCGCATGTCGTCCACACTTTCCACCAGACCCGCTCCAAAGAAGTTGGCCCAGACCCGGTTGGTGATCGACTTCGCAAAGTACGGATTCTCCGGCGCAGTCAACCAGTTAGCCAGATGAATCCTGCGATCTGTGGTCTCTTCGAACGGGAGTGAAGTGCTATCTAATGGAGTGGGTGGTTGCGGCATCCCGGTGCGAGGTTGAACCAGTTCACCAGACTCGACAACAAACAACGTTCGCAGTCCGTCCCCGTTCCGTACCTCTCCTCCCCAGCCTTTCGCCCGAACCCGTGAGAAGAGATTCGCCATCCCGTAATACTGGTCGTTGGTCCATTTTTCGAGGGGATGATTATGACATCGGGCACAGTTGAGGGACAGTCCCAGAAACGCCTGTGAGACGTTTTCTGTCATGTCTTCCGGCGTCTGAAACAACGCGTAGAAGTTGGTCGCCCCGTTCTCATGACTGCTGCCGGTTGCCGTGAGGATTTCTCTGACCATGGCATCCCATGGCGTGTTCTTTCCGACGTGATCGTGGATCCAGTTGTAATAGGTTTTGATCGCCATTGGACGGAGCAACGTCCCGTTCAACATCAGAACGTCCGACCATTTATAGGTCCAGTAATCGACGAACTCCGGGCGTTCAAGCAATGCATCGATCAGTTTGTCCCGCTTGTCGGGCGCGGTGTCGGCGAGGAAGCGTCGGGTTTCTTCGATTGTGGGAGGCAGGCCGATGGTGTCGATGCTCGCGCGGCGAATGAACGTGGCGTCATCGCATTGCGGAGAGGGAGGGAGATTGAGCCGTTTCAATTCCCGGTTGATTTCTTCATCGATGAAATTCCTCGGCTGAAGCTGAGCATACACGTCGTCCGGCACCTGACCGGGAAACGGCACCGTCACTCGCGCGACCGCAATGCTCGAAGAAAACCATGCAGTGAGTGCCCCCTCTCCCGGGCCGATGACTGTCACTTCTCCCTGCTGAGTGATCTGACAGACGGCGTCATTCGCAGAAGTCCATTTCACCCACCGCGTGACATCTTCCATTCGGCCGTCGGTGTATTGAGCCGTCACCATCATCTGCTGTTTGTTACCGGGAACCAGTTGTGAAAGAGCCGGAAAGATCGACAGTGTCTGAATACGGGCATCCATCGGTTCCGGACCAGCGGCTCCGTTGGCGATCCATTCAGCGATAATCCTGTAATCTCGCGACTCGGTGTCGATGCGGAGACCTCCCTTATGAGGAAGTCCGCCGGAGGGCTTGGTGAGAATCAGGCTTTCTGCCGGGGCCGCAAACTCGGTGCGGCGTCCCCGATCCTGTTTCACGATATTGAAGAAATCTGTCTCCGGATCATAAGCCCCCAGTGACAGGCGGAATCCCCCCTTTCCGGCGAGTGCCCCGTGACAGGCTCCCATGTTGCAGCCATGCTTGGAGAGAATCGGGAGAACGTCGTTGCGAAAGGTCCATGGCCGATGTTGATCCGCCTGTTCGACAATAATTTCAGCGGAGGCGGTTTGCTCATTCCGCTTCGCAGTAATGACGACCTGTCCATTATTGACCGGACGAACTGTTCCCTTCTCGTCCACGGTCGCCACAGCAGGATCGCTGCTCTGCCAGAGGATTTCGTCCTGCACCTGATTCAGAACCATCTCTCCCTGTGCCTGATGCAGCAACAGCTGCTGTGAACAGTCACTTCCGAAGAGTTTTGATTTCGCGGGGAACAGGATAAGGCCCCCGTCGGCGCTGAATGCGCTGTCCGCAGGAATCAGCAGCAGAAACAACAGCAGCGTGGCGTGAAGTCGTGTCGACATCGGTGGCTCTGCTTGGGAAGAGATCAGTCAAAAACACCGACTCAGAACACGTCATCACACGTCAATCGTCGAACTGCAGTCATTGATCGGTGGGAGCATGCATGTGGTCGGTGGGGAAGGAGATCCAGTTCCATCAATTCTGACTGATACCGCCACTCAATTCAACACAGAGCTTCTTGTTCCCAAGGTCCAGCTTGGGAACACACTCGACACCAAGCTCTGCTTGGTCACTCAGCGGCTTGTTTTTGTCCTTCTCCTCCAAAAGATGAGGAGAGGAATTTATATGAGTGAGGTTGTGTTTGATGAGAATCACGAAGCAGAGCTTCTGGGCGAGTGCGTTCCCAAGCCGGAGCTTGGGAACGAGGACGTTTAAGCATTAACTGAGATCAAGCACTACCGTGAACCGCTGACCTGCTGGATGACTCCGCCACGTTCACCGCCGACCACTTTGGGAGCACTGGTGGAAGCGGGAGGAAACGACTCGATGATCGTCGTCACTCGTTTCGATTGCCGGAACTGAATCGCGTTGGACATCACCACCGTCATGTCGACAACGCGGTCGATGCGGCTTTCCTTGGGCAATCCGGTTTCCCGGTAAATCGTGCAACTTCCCAGTGTGCTTCCCCCATTGACGATCACCTGCACATCCGGGGCTTCAAGATTTCGCAGGGACGTTGACGGGGAAATGGTGCCGCGAATATCAATCACGGCCATGTTGTCGGTCAGGTCCTTGAGTGTGTAGGTGTTGTTCACATGCATCTGGAGTGGTCGGGTAATCTGATGCTGGCGCTCCCAGGAATCGCCGGGGCTTGTCTTCCGGCCATACGGAAGTAGGCCGATGGTATTGTCGACGAAGTTCGCGATCCCGGAATCTCCGGAACCTGCTTCCATGCCCAGTACCACGTTTTCCCGCTGATCCGGAGGAACGTTTCGTAATGCACGGCTCAGAAACTCTGACAAGCCATCCACTTCCACAATCTGGTTGTCCTCACCGATCCAGAAAGAGAAGCCGTCGTTGATCATGTCCCGGTAGGCGACCACACCGACAGAGACATGTTCTCCCGACGTTGTGGAATCGAACGTCACTTTCTCGTCGGCCACCTGATGTTCGTATTTAATGCGATCGTATCGAACCGAAAGATGGGTCCGGTCGTCCCGTTTTTCACGGACATGCACCGCCAGCAACATCTCCAGACGGGAGAAATTCTGCTGCGGGGTCCCAGTGAGAGAATTCTGGGTCAATTCCTGTTGAACCACTTTTCGTAACGGAAACTGATCCCCCGGCTTCAGGTTGAGTCCCAGATAGGCCGACGGTGAAGCACTTGCCAGTCGGACCGGAACCGTTGAGGATCCCTGTGCCTGGTCTCCGTCCGTCATCCAGGCCGGGAGTTCGACCTCGGATGAGTTGGATTTTTTCTGGCCGCACCCTGACACAGCAACCACCATCGATGCTGCACAGATCACAACAGCACAGAGAGAACAGAACCCCCGCATCGTTTCCTCCTGAATGACGCATACTCCCAACCGGACCGGGGAAGAGTAACACGCCGACAGAAAACAGAGCCAGATCAATTCCTGCGCCGAAGCGGACGCCCGTTCTCACAGTGCCGGATATGATGCAAAACAGTATTTCCGAACAGGTTAAGTGTGGCAAAACAGAGCAGTCCCATTGTACGAAATGCAACGTGGAGTCCGGTCGTTCGGTCCCGTTGATATAAACTCCTCTGTAAATAGGAGATGTTCAGAACTCTTTGGCCGTTTCTGATCGACTTGAAGCTATGAGACTCGAAGACTTGCGGTTTATCGGTTGCCGAATCGCAACAGATGCAAGCAGATCCCTTTGAGCGGAAACGCCTGATGGCACGGCCTTTAACGATATTTCGAATTCTTACGGGAAGCCTTGGGCTGCTCGTTGGGACTGCGATGGAGATATTTCAGATCGGCACACATTCCGGCCTTGCCGTCATACTGACGACGATGGTCTGTGTTGCAATTTCCTTTCTTGTTGCCAGACGCCGAACAAGGGACAAGGTTTCTCAGGAACTGATTCCCGGTTACCTGCATTCCGCATTTAACGGGCTGACCGAGGGGCTGCTCGTTCTCGATTACTCAGGACGGATTGTTTTCGTCAACGATGCGTTTCTGCAGTTCAGTCAGGAAGATCGTCAAGCACTGCTCGAGCAAAAAGCCCGGGACCTGAACTGGAAATGGGTGGATGTCGTTTCCGGAGGAGAGAAGCAGGAACCGGTCGGATGGCTGGATGCCGTCCGTGGAGGACAAGACCGTTATGGTCAGTTGATCGGTCTGAAGAACCCGCAGGAACAGACATTTGTATTACGGGCCGTCGCCATCACCGATGGGACATCCTCTCCTCTGGGAGCACTTTGCAGTTTCCAGAATGTGACGAAACTGCACAAGAAGGAAGCGGAAACACAAACACTGCTGCGGACGATTCGTGAATCGTCCTCACAAATCCGTCAGCAGAATGCGCAGCTGGAAGAACTGGTGATTCGTGACCCGGTGTCAGGTTGCTTGAATCGTCGGACTGGATTCGAAACACTCGATCGGCTCTGGCTCGACGCACTGGAACAGCGGGAACCGTTGTCCTGCATGCTGATCGACATTGATCATTTTCGCGCCATCAATGAACAACTGGGACGCAAGGCGTCAGACAAAGTGCTGCTTGATGTCGGCACCTGTCTGCAGGAACTCTGTCGTCCGGCGGATGTGGTCTGCCGGTTGGGAGGAGAAGAATTTCTGATTCTCATGCCACGGACGACATTAACGGATGGGGCCTTTCTGGCAGAACGGGTTCGTCAATCGGTCGCCCGTCTGCAGACAGCGGATGCGAAAGTCACCATCAGCCTAGGAGTGGCGGAATGGGAACCGGATCAGGCATCTCCGCAAGACCTGATCGATCTGGCGGAGCGCCGCTTACAGGTCGCCAAGGAGCGTGGACGTAATCAGGTCGTGAAAGAAACTCCGGCTCAGGAAAATACGTCGCAATCCTATTTCATTCCCGATGAGTCGGCTCAAACGGCAGTGATTCCGTTTCCGGCTGTGACTGCCCTGTTTTCCGCGCTGGCGTATCGTGATCTGTCGACGGCGTCGCACAGCCGTCGTGTGGCGGATCTCAGTGTGGCCGTCGGGCAACGACTGATGTCTTCACGTGGCTGCTACATTCTGGAAACGGCGGCTCTTCTACATGACATTGGCAAAGTCGGCGTTCCCGATTCGCTCCTGCACAAACAGACTGCCCTCACCGAAGAAGAGCTTGCCGACATTCAGGCTCATCATCAGATGGGAATTGAAATCGTCCGGACTGCGTTCGGTTCTCCAGAGCTCTCCGCGATTCTGGAGAACGTCCGGATCCCGTACACGACCAGTCTGGAGCAACAGCATTCGTTGCCGCTGGGAACACGAATTCTGGCAATCGCCGACGCGTACGATTCGATGATCAGCGATCAGATCTACCGGCAAGCACTCGCGCCGTCAGAAGCAATGGTGGAACTTGAGCGTTGTGCCGGGTCGCAGTTTGACCCGGAAGTCGTTGCCCAGTTTATTGACGTGATTTCATCCCGCTCGCAGGAGACGTTCCCGCGACTGGAGGTCAATCGTGAAGTGGCGCTGGAGTTGGGGTTGCAACTCGAACGACTGGCGGAAGCCGTGGATCAACAGGACCTGAATCTGTTGCAGTTGCTTGCCAGACAACTGGTTCGATCTTCCAGTCAGACCGATGCCTATGAAATCGCAGAACGAGCCCAGGAACTGGAACGGGCCGTCTCCGCCGGAAACGATCAGTTAGGAATTCTGCAGAAAGCAAACGACTTGCTGGCCTGTTGCCGCGCCACCCAGATGTCGTACCTGAAGAATCACTCTGCAATTTCCGTTCGGTGAACTTTCGCAGGGTGCGTCTGGACGCAGCCGGCGGAAAATGGCTGGTTATTATACTAAGGACCGTCGTTAGAATAAGTGTCGTGTCGTGAGTGTGGCCGGGGTTGGACAGAGCGAAGCGAAGGAAACCCCGGTCGAGCACGAAGAGTTAAGAGAGCGAACAATGAATTCAACTCCTCTCTGAACTCGTTCCGGGGTTTCGCGAGTACGCTCCAACCCCGGCCACCCGGACGCCTACTACTTGGGCTCGATTCAACATGCGGGTTGTGATATGACCAATCCCCCCTCAATTGCTCAGATTTTTGAAACACAGAGGCACGGAGAAACACAGAGGAAATGTTTGGAAAGAACTCTCTGTGCTCCTCTGTATCTCTGTGTTTCAAAATTTTCCTCCCGTGAATCCGACTCACAGTTTCAGGTGAGGTCAGGTACTACGGAATGTTTTCCGTCAACGGTTGCCGGGAGAGTTGTTCGTAATATTCTTTGACCATCTTCGTGTATTTTTCAGGAACCGGCTCACGGTCAATCGGAACCAGTTGTTCATCCGGATTGCGTCGCGCGAGTTCTTCTGCAATCTCCTGCTGCAGTTGAAGCAGTGGACCATAGATGGATGTTCTCACCAGTTCCTGATTCGGTTGCTTGGAATGACGTTTCACTTCCAGACGTTCGAGTCGAGCCCGATCCCGAATGGCGGCCGCCTGCGAACGAAGATGTGGGGTGGTCAACATCTCCTCGACGTCACGCATCCGATCTGACCATTCCCGGAAAGTCTCTCCGGTCAACGGCATTCCGAGTCCGCCGGTTCCTCCCCCTTCACCATTCGCGTTGCTGCCGGTGGACTCCCCACCCAGACTCTGCGACAGCGAATTCAGCAGCGATTGAGCATTTGCCTGTGCCGAAGAACCCTGTCCTGAAGATCCCTGTTGAGAAGACTCGCTCTGAGACGATTCCCCCTGACCGGAACCCGAACCCTGGCCGCGGGATGGGCTTTGTGATGGCTGCTGACTTTGCCCCGGCTGCTGCCCTTGTCCTGACTGCTGCCCCTGTCCGGGTTGTTGTCCTTGTCCTGGCTGTTGGCCCTGCCCTTGTTGCCCTGGCTTTTGGCCTTCCTGACTTTGCCCTGGTCGCTCTCCCTGAGATGGCTGATTTCCCTGTTGCTGGCCTTGCTGTTGTTCTCCGGCTTTTCCAGATGGTTGACCAGATTCCGGCTTGGATTCCTGACCAGATTGTTGCTGTCCAGAGGGAGTCTTCTCCGATGACTGCTGATCCTTTTGTTGCGAACTCTGGCTGGAAGACTTCTGCTGGTCTGTGGATGACGACGGGTCTGAGGACTGTTGCTGGCGTTGCATCTCGGCCAGTTCCCGTTTGATCGACTCGGTCAACTCCGAGAGTTCTGCCTGAGCCAGTTTCAACGCCGCATCTTCATCTCCCAGAATGCTCCGCGCCGCCTGTTCGACGCCGGCATTCAATTCTTCAATTCCTCGACGGGCCTGTTCTTCATGCCGGCGGGCTTCCGCATCCATTCCACGACGGCTCATTTCCTGAGCCCGGTCAAGAGCCTCTTCAGGAGAGTGCTTTCGCAGATTTCGCAGGGTGTCATACAGTTTCTTGGAGAGCAGGGGTTCGGCGGTTTCTGATTCCTCAACCAGTTGCGTGGTGCGCTGAACGGCCTCCGCCAGCCGACGTTTCTGCTCCATGAACTCACTGGCGATCGGCTTTTCTCCCTGAGCAATCCGGGACGTTGCCGGTTCCTCGCGGAGTGAACGTGGCGCCGGTCTCTGGTCAGTTGCTTCCTCTTTTGAATCTGACGGATTCAACTGACTGGCAAGCTGTTGTTCCTTTTCCAGCAGGTCGCGGGTCTGTTCGCGAAGATCACGCAGCGCATCATCAAACTGACCGGCCGCCTGCTTGCGGACGTCGTTTTCCAGTTCCTGCAGATCCCGTTGAGCACGGGTTCCTTCCGTGAGTGCCTGCGACATCTGCCCCCGCTGCAATGCTTCTGAGGTTCGCTGAACCCGTTCGCGCGCGGTGTCGGCCTGTTCGCGAGCATCGGCCATTTGCTGTCGATTCTGATCCTGATTCATCTGCTCCCGGGTATTATCCAGATCACGCAGCAGTTCCCGTTGTTCTTCCTGTAGACGTTTGAGCTGACGTTCAATCTCTTCGCGATCTTTGTCAGAGTCGGCCTCACGTAAGGCACTTTCCAGTTCCTTCAATCGTTCATTGAGATCTGCCTGGCGCCGCGACAATTCCCGGAGTTGATTGAGAATCCGCTGGGTCTCCCGGGCTGCTGCGTTTCGCTGTGCCTGAGCACGTCGTTCGGTTTCGTAACGATTGCGGTCGTTCTTCAACTTCAACGCCTGCATCTGCTGATCCAGTTGCTGGGTGGAGTTGGGATTGGGCTTCCCTTGGCCTTGCTGGGCCTGTTTTAACAAGGTTTCCCGTGCCTGAAGTTTCAATAACGATCGATACGCATCCTGAGCCGCAGTCTGTGCGACGGGGATCGGTTCAATCGTGGGAGTCGAACTGGCCTTCTTGAACAGCTCAACTCCATTCTTCATGTGTTGAATCGCCTGTGCTGCGAATTCCCGCATCATGGGGTCACGCAAACGGGACCGGAAATCTTCTGTCAGTTTCTGAACTTCCTGTTGAGAATCGGCCAGCAGACCACTCTCTTTCGGGAAGCGGGTCGACGGAGGGTCCTGCTTTTCCTTACGGGAAACATTCCACGTTCCGGCCACAACCTGACGTTGCAGTTCCAGCAGGTCTTTACAATTGCATTCGCCGCTTCCCGGTTCACTGGGAACCTGACGATAGATTTCTTCAAACGGTCGGACTTCGGCGAAGAAGATGTCACTGTAAGAACGGCGCGGTTCGCCGTCCGGTCCGACATCATCCGCATAGAAGTAGTATGACACCAGATCGTCCGGCTTCACCGACAGGCTCTCCAGTGCCAGCAGGTGAGAGACGTCTGCGGTTTCATTCGGTTTACGGGCATCAGACAAAGGGAGAGTCGTCTCTTCTCCACCGGGAGTCTGCAGAACCAGCCCCATCTCTTTCAGACCAAAATCGTCACTCGCCACTGCACTGACAGGGAGTTCCTGTAACGAGGAGACCCGAATGTCTTTCGCCGGAAACGAAACCTTAAGGTCAGGGGGATGATTGGGGACGACTGAAATTCGAAACTCAGGGGGATGCCGGTTGGTGCGCCCCTGTTCATCCTCGAGCAGCAGTTTGTATTTCAATTCTCCCGGCTGAGAGAATGTCCACTCGGAAACATGATGCAGCGGCTTGCCGTCCACTTGAGACAGGTCGGCAGGTGCTGTGTTGTTTTCTTCTTCCGTCACCGCCACCAGCTTCGCCGAATGAACCGGTTTGTTCAGCAGACACTCCAGTTTCAGTTGAGACCCTTCAATCACCGTGACCCGGCGAACGTCCGGGATTTCCTTTGGCTCGAGTCCGGTGTACTGCGGGAAGTTGACATGAGCGTCGGCTTGAACAAGGTCAGGGTAATCAAATGCGCTGACGGTAAAGTCAGAAGACTTCTCTCCGGCGTACTCAATATAATAGGTGAGATCCCGTTCAACCCGACTGATACGTCCCCCGAAGAAGGGATCGTCCAGACTCTTGTTCAACGGAACACGGGTTTCCGTCCCGCTGGAATCCCGCGCGACGAGTTCCACATCGGCTGGAACTTTCCCGATGAAGCGAGCGGTGACCAGCAAACTGGTTCCCCGTTCCAACTCCACATTTCCCGGTTCAACAGAAACATTCCACTTCGTCGATGCCGGGACATTTGCAGGCGTCTCAGTTGAAGCGAACGGCAGACCAATGGCGGACCACCCGGCATTCGACATCACTTTCCAAGCGAGCCCCAATGCCAGCAGCATCGCCACTGTATGCAGGGCATGTGCCAGCCACAATCGGGTCCGGCCGACCGATTTGTGCCAGTCCTGCCGACGTAACTGGGCGAACACTTCGCTCAGCAGTTCTGTCTGCAGATAGGAGAAATTCCAGTTTCCCCCCGCCTGTGGATGCTGTTGAACCGCAGTGAGCAACCGGGAATCCAGTTCCGGATATGTTTTCTCAATCAGAATAGCCGCTTCGCGAGAATCCGACTTCTTCTTACGTCCTCCCCAGGCCGCACTGAGCGGAACGGCGAGCAATCCCAGACAAACCACCCAAACGGCGGGAGTCCAGGCTTGCAGCCAGACAAGCAGGGCCAGGGTCACCGCCAGCGCGAGCCAGCTGAGAGTGGCCAGATTCACAGCCCGCCAGCGACGCATCCGTCCGCTGACCTGTTCAAGACGCCGCAAAAGTCGAGGATCGGCCATGGAGCCACCTGAGCGGGTAAGGAGGAAAATTCTAAATTCGAAATTCTAAGAACCAAATGAGGGGAAAGGACCAAACTTAAAAGGGCCAAGAACCAAACAGCAACATTGAGAACTGCTTGATGCTGGCTGTTGCTGTTTGGTTTTTAGAATTTCGAATTTGGTTCTTTTCTCCCGTTGGTTCTTAGAATTTCGAATTTTTAGAACTTCCCCAGTCTACGGTTTTCCTCCCCTCATGTCTCGAACCAAATTGAAGGAATTTCCGGAGCATTCGGTTAATTTGCAAAAATTGGGTCAAATAGGTCAACTCAATGCGAGGTGTCAAAGTTTAACGGCTTTGACAGGGGGAGTGCGTGAGATTGAATTGGTCCTCAAGGAAAGCGAAAATTTTCCTCAAGTTCTCCTCAAGGGGGCAGTAGGATTTCGGGTCAAGACTTACCGTGAATGCAGAGCATGGCCCGGCACTTGCACACCTGCAAAGAGCAAGTACCGAAAAACACGCACTGAAATTTGTCGTGTGGCGGGCGGAAAAACATTGCATTCCGGCGTCTTTGTGACAGCATGGAGGAGCCGACGTTCGGATCAGGAGGATTCGAAAGAATCAATAACGAATTGAACAGGCAAAATGCAGAGGTCCGTTCTCCCCATTCATAAAGGTGGAGAAGGGATTTGTCTCATTGTGCCAAGGAAAATACCTGTGTCGAATGTTCGGAGGTTTGCTGTCATGAGATCGATCCTGTTTGGCATGTTGGCGACTGCGGCGACGCTGTGGAGTGGTTCCACCGCCGAAGCGTGCCGTTTTTCCGGAGCCGGCTACAGTTACATGCCTGTGGCCTCCTGTGCTCCGACATCCTGCTACACCGCTTGTAAAGTGGAGCGGCAAACGTGTTATCGCACGGTGTATGAAACGGTCTGCGAACCGGTTCAGGAAACCGTGTATCGCACTGTGATGGACAGGACATACGAAGATGTCCAGCAGACCTGTTACCGGACCGTTGTCGAACAGCAGTTCCGTGAAGAACAATATCAGGTTCACCGAAACGTGACGGAAACCAGCTACCAGGAACAGCAGTACACCGTTCACCGTCCGGTCTATGAAACCCAGTATCGGGAACAGAACTATCAGGTCAGCCGCCCGGTGTATGAAACGGTGAATCGCCCTGTCACCCGGACCGTCTATCGTCCCGTGACCGAAACGGTGAATCGCCAGGTGCAACGAACCGTGATGCGTCAGGTCGTGGAAACCGTTAACCAGGAGCGTTGCTACACTGTCATGCGTCCAGTCACCACGATGCATACCGTCAATCGAACCGTCGGACAATGGGTCAACCAACCCGTAACGATTCCCGGTCGCCGTGTCCCGATGGTTACCCGGGATTGCAACGGGTGTCCTCGTATTTGCGTGACACAATGTCCGCCGACCGTCGTGAACCGTCAGGTCTGGTGTCCACAGGTGGTCCAGTGTCAGGTTCCAGTCACTCGTATGGTTCCTGAAGTCGTCCGCCAGAGTTGCCCCGTTCAAGTCTGCCGGATGGTTCCTGAATGTGTCACCGAGAACATTCCAGTCACCGTCTGCCGCATGGTTGCCGAACAGGTGACCGAAAACTGCCAGACTCAGGTTTGCCGCTGGGTCTGCGAAACCCGGACTCAGCGAATTCCGTTTCAGGTCTGCAAGATGATCCCCGAAACCCGGACCTGCCGTATTCCTGTCAACACCTGCAAAGTGCTGACCGAAGTGAAGACCCGTCGAATTCCGTTCTGCGTAAGCAAGCAGATTCCGTACACCAGCACTCAACGAGTCGCCCGGTGTGTTCCACGACAGGAAGCCGTCACTGTCACCAGGATGGTTTCGAAAGTGGTTCCACGACAGGTGGCCTACGAGGTCTGTCGTATGGTTCCCGTTCAGGCTTGCTGCGAAACGGGTTGTGCGACCGGTGACTGCAATCAGGGAACAACGACTTATAGCCCTGGAACAGCCACCTACAGCCCCGCCGAATCAACTCCACAGCCAGTGACTCCACAACCGGAATCCGGCACCTATAACAAAGTCCCCAGCCGCAGCACTCCTGCTCCGACCGGACCATCAACATAGTGGTGTCTGATAACGACACAAGACTGATGTGATCAAACCGAAATGCCCCCCAGTTGAATTCGACTGGGGGGCATTTGTTTCGTAGAATTAATACATCAGCACAGAAACATTACAGGAGCATGAGCCTGGATGGCCGTAGATGTGATGTTGTCCTGCACTATTTTCCTGACGAGACCATGAATACACTTTCTCGAATCACTATCGACCCTCATGTTTGCCATGGGAAACCATGTCTACGAGGACTTCGTTACCCTGTTTCACTCATCCTCGACTTATTAGCATCAGGGATGACACAACAAGAAATTCTCGCTGATTATGCAGACTTGGAAGCCGATGACATCAAGGCTTGTCTTCTGTATGCCGCCAAGCTGAGTGATGTCAAAACAACAGGGAAGGCGATTGCGTGAAATGGATCATTGACGCACAGCTTCCCTACCTTCTCTCCGAACAGTTGAATGCCTTGGGGCACGATTCGATTCATACGCTCGATCTTCCATCAGGAAATCGAACAACCGACATCGAAATCTGTAATTATGCAGAAAAAACTGGACGAACTGTTGTCACAAAAGATCGTGACTTTCTTGATACTCACCTTTTGCATCGACGGCCTCCGCGACTACTGTGGATTACCACTGGTAATATTAAAAACCAGACATTGCTGATGATATTCGAAACAAGACTTTCCGAAATCGAAGACGCATTCAGCAAATCAAACTGCATCGAGTTCGCTTCTCACGGATTGGGAATCTACACTCAAAAATAATTTTTCCTTGAGACGGTCCCTGTAATACAAACATCTATAACGCCAAGGCGATTGCGTGATTCTTGAAGGGCTTTGTACGACGACCAATCCGGATGGCAGTGTTAATATCGCGCCGATGGGGCCGATTGTGGATTCGGGGTTGACGTCGTTTCACTTTCGTCCGTTTCAGTCGTCAACAACATACGCCAACCTGAAACGAACCGGTCAGGGAGTCTTTCATGTCACTGATGACGTGGAACTTCTCGCCCGGGCAGCAGTGGCTCCGATTACGGAACCTCCTGAAATGTGGCCTGCCGAGGTCGTGAGCGGCTTTGTCATTGCGGGGGCCTGTCGATGGTATGAGTTTCGAGTGAGCGAGCTGGATGACTCTCAGCCCAGAACCGAAATCAAAACCGAAGTTCTGCATGTCGGCCATCTGCGGGAATTCTTTGGATTCAATCGGGCCAAACACGCCGTATTAGAAGCCGCGATTCTCGCCACGCGCCTACATCTTCTTCCCACCGAACAGGTCCGATCGCAACTCGAACAATTCCGGACGATCGTCGATAAAACGGCTGGACCGGCAGAATTTCGGGCGTTCGAATTCCTAGTGAATCACATCAAGAATCACGCCACGAATCCCGGAGAATGAACCACGGAAAAGACGGAAGTAACGGAAATCAGAAGGAAAAAATCTTTACCGCCAAGACGCAAAGAACGCGAAGGGGAGTTCATTTTTTCTTCGCGTTCTTTGCGTCTTGGCGGTGAAATCCTTTTCATCGATCAAGGAGCGGACGAGGAGTGGGGTTAAAAGTGCGAAATCCAAACGGAAATCACCTTTCCCCTTCCGTGCTTTCCGTCTCTTCCGTGGTTCCTTTGTCTTCCCGGAATCAGGCCGCATCCTTTTCCTGATCGTCCATTTTGCGTAATGTGCGGGATTCCAAGAGATTCGATTCAGGAGAAATAATGTCAGGTGAAACGTTGCATGCGGATGTCGTGGTTCTGGGAGCCGGACCTGGGGGATATCCTGCAGCATTTGACGCGGCCGATCATGGCAAAACCGTTATTCTTGTCGATCAGGACGCCCAGCCGGGGGGAGTCTGCCTGAATCGGGGATGCATTCCATCCAAAGCCCTGCTGCATGTTTCCAAGCTCATTCACGAAGCCAAGGAAGCCAGCGACTGGGGAGTCACTTTCTCCAAACCGGAAATCAATCTCGACAAAATTCGTGACTTCAAGAATTCGGTCATCTCGAAAATGACCGGCGGGATTCGTCAGCTCAGCACCGCCCGCAAGGTGAAACTGATTCAGGCTCGGGGAACTTTCGAGAACTCCGGCACGATGAAACTGAGCTATCCCGACGGCACGACCGGAAAACTGACCTTCGATCACTGCATCGTCGCCGTCGGTTCCCGTCCGGCTGTCCCGAAGATTTTCGATATCGAAGACGACCGGGTCATGGACTCCACCGGCGCTCTGGAACTCAAGGACATTCCCGAAACACTGCTGATTGTCGGTGGGGGAATCATCGGACTGGAACTCGGTTCGGTTTATGCCGCACTGGGGTCTCATGCCACTGTCGTCGAGATGCTGCCGGATATTCTCCCCGGCACCGACCGAGATCTGGTCAACCCACTGAAGAAACGGCTCGAAAAAGAGTTCGTGGCGATCCACACCAACACCAAGGTGAACTCCCTCAAAGCGACCAAAGATGGCATCGTCGCCGAATTGGAAGGAGAAGGAGTTTCTTCTCCACAGACTTTTGATCGGGTGTTGATCTCCATCGGCCGCATTCCCAATGGCTCCGGAATCGGCCTGGAAAACACCAAGGCCAAAGTGACCGATCGAGGCTTCATTGAAGTCGATCGAACCATGAAAACCTCCGACCCGAAAATCCTGGCGATTGGGGATGTCGTCGGCAATCCGATGCTGGCTCACAAAGCGACGCGCGAAGCGAAAATTGCGGTCGGTACCATTCTCGGTGAGCCGGTCGAGTTCGATAATCTGGCCATTCCCAGTGTGATCTACACCGACCCGGAAATCGCCTGGTGTGGACTCACCGAAACTCAGGCGAAAGAGAAAGGACAGGAAGTCATTGTCACCAAGTTCCCCTGGGCCGCATCCGGTCGGGCTCAGGCGATCGGTCGACCAGAAGGTCTGACAAAACTGATTGTCGACCCGAAAACAGAACGTATTCTCGGAATGGGGATTGTTGGTGTCGGGGCAGGTGAGATGATTTCAGAAGGAGTCCTCGCTGTAGAAACAGCAGCGGTCGCCCGCGATCTGGCTGAGAGCATTCACCCCCACCCGACCATCTCCGAAACGATCATGGAATCGGCCGAAGCGGTCTTCGGGCAGGCGACTCACCGATTCCTCCCCAAGAAAAAGTAAGAAACAAATAACATCCCGGGTGGCCCGGCCAGTCCATGGCCGGGTGCCGTAGGCACAAGAAGCTTTTCCCTCCGCGTTCACTACTGTTGATGATTGTCCATTGGTCGACGAATCGGAGAAAGAAATAGTTCTCCAGAACGGGGGGTTGAGGGTGGAGCATCTTGTCGCTGCGCGACCCAGCCATGAACTGGCCGGGCCACCCACGGTTCCCAACACCACATGATGTCAGGAATTGATTTCAGAATGGTTCCCCAATGGCACATTACTGCAAAAATGGCAGCGGCTTGTTCCCCCGTCGGGGAGTTTGGTGGTGCCAACTTGGCAGTGTTTGGTTTTCCACTCAGAACGCAACATATTTCTGTGTTGTGCTTTAAGTGATTTTTTTACTTTGTTCTTTTTGGCGCGCCGTTTGCCATTGCAAGAGGGCATACTTACAAAAAATCCCCGCGTGCGATTCGCGGTTTCGCTTTGAATTGGGAGTAACACACAATGGCAGTTTCAGAAAAGATCATCGGGATCGACCTGGGGACAACCAACTCCGTGGTTTCGGTCATGGAGGGGGGCGAAGTCAAAGTCATCGCCAACCAGGACGGTTCCCGTACCACTCCGAGTATTGTCGCCTTTACCGATAAAGGTGACGTTCTGGTAGGAGAACCGGCCAAGCGCCAATCGATCACCAACCCGGACAACACCATCTATTCCGCCAAACGCTTCATGGGACGCCGTCACAGCGAAGTGGAATCGGAAGAGAAAATTGTTCCGTACAAAGTGGTCGGCAAGGCCAATGAGTACGTGAAGATCGAAGCCAAAGGGAAGGATTACACTCCTCCTGAAATTTCGGCGCACGTTCTCATCAAGCTGAAAGATGCCGCTGAAAGCTACCTGGGACACCGGGTCAACAAGGCGGTCATCACCGTTCCGGCCTACTTCAACGACGCCCAGCGACAGGCCACCAAAGATGCCGGTCAAATCGCCGGTCTGGAAGTGGCGCGAATCATCAACGAGCCGACGGCCGCCGCATTGGCTTACGGGCTCGAAAAGAAGAAGGATGAAAAGATCGTCGTCTTCGACCTTGGGGGAGGAACGTTCGACGTTTCCGTACTCGAAGTGGAAGAAGGCTCGGTCGAAGTGCTTTCCACCAACGGGGACACTCACCTCGGGGGAGACGATTTCGACGAAGTTCTCATCAAATACGTCGCCGACGAATTCCAGAAAGAACACAACATCGACCTGCGCAGCCAGTCAATGGCTCTGCAGCGACTGCGTGAAGCCTGCGAAAAAGCGAAGAAAGAACTCTCGACGCTGCAGAGCACCGAGATCAATCTGCCGTTCATTTTTGAGGCGCGCCACTTGCAATTGACGATCTCCCGTTCCCAGTTCGAACGGCTGATCGATCCACTGGTCGAGCGCTGCCGCAAGCCGGTCGAACAGGCTCTGAAAGACGCCAAGCTCTCTCCGAAAGACATTGACGAAGTCGTTCTCGTCGGGGGATCCACCCGCGTTCCTCTCGTTGTTGAACTGGTCAAAAAACTGTTCAACGGCAAAGAGCCCCACAAAGGGGTCAACCCGGACGAAGTCGTTTCGGTCGGAGCCGCGATTCAAGGGGCGATCATCGCCGGGGACGTCAAAGACGTTGTTCTGCTGGACGTGACACCACTCTCTCTCGGAATCGAAACCGAGGGGGGCGTGATGACCGCACTCATCGAGCGAAACACCACCATCCCGGTAACCAAAGCCGAAACCTTCTCGACCGCTGCCGACAACCAGACCGCCGTGACCGTTCGCGTGTTCCAGGGAGAACGCCCGATGGCCAACGACAACCGGTTGCTCGACCAGTTCAACCTGGAAGGTCTTCCTCCGGCACCACGTGGCGTTCCGCAGATCGAAGTGAAATTCGATATCGACGTGAACGGGATTCTCAGCGTTTCCGCGAAAGACAAATCGAGCGGAAAAGAGCATAAGGTGACCATTCAGCAGTCGAGCGGTCTGTCGGACGAAGAGATCGAAAAGATGCGGAAAGACGCCGAGTCCCACGCCGACGAAGACCGTCGCCGCAAGGAACTGGCCGAAGTCCGCAATAAGGCGTCCAACTTCCTCTATCAGACCGAAAAGACGATGAAGGAACACGCCGACAAGCTGGACGACTCCTCGAAGACGGCGTTGGAATCGGCAATGGAAAAGGTTCGCGAAGCCGAAAAAGGGGACGATCCGGCCGCCATCAAATCGGCGCTGGAAAACCTCGAACACGCAACGCATGCCCTGAGCAAGCACATCTACGAAGCCGCCAACGCCCAACCGGGTGCCGGCGATGCAGGAACCGCTTCCAGCGGAACCTCATCCGGCGGTGACGACGATGTCATCGACGCCGAATTCGAGAAGAAGTCATAGGACTTCACAGTCGCAGTGAAACGCAACCGGCCGGATGTGATGACATCCGGCCGGTTTTTTATTGGAATCAATCCAGTCTCAACTTACCTGTTCTGCATGATTTGAGTGAACATCGCTGCTTGCTTCCGGGTCTGAATGTGCGTTACTCTCGGATGATCACAGAGATCAGACCGAGCTTCTCTCAGACCTTCCATATCGCGAGGCTGCAGGATGGAAGAGGACACAGGCCGTGACACTCCGACACCGGTTCACAACACCCTGGAAGCAGGACAAAATGAGACGTCCCGGCAAAATTCCATTTTCGTTTTCAGTCGTCCGCTGGGCCGCCGTGATTTTATCGTCTCATTGACGGTGATCTTTCTCGTCAAATATCTGATCGAAGCAGGTCTGGTTGCCTACCTGATCGGCAAGTTTTACTCTCCTCTCGATTTTCTCAACCCCATTTACAGTTATCGCTTCCAGTACCTGGAAACCCTTCCGGACTGGATGTCGATCATCTACTTTCTCTGGACGTTCCCGTTTATCTGGGCATTGGTCGTACTGTCGGTCCGTCGGACTTACAGCGCCGGTGGTTCACCATCAATGGGAATCTTCGTTCTGATTCCCTGGGTGAATGTGGCGATTCTGCTGGCACTGGCCTGTGCCCCTGAATACCGTCGATCCAAAACTCCTGCCCCAGCAACGGCACAGTTCCGGGAGATGAACCTGATTGCCGCGACCGTCATCGGAATTTCCGGGGGCGTTCTCACTGCGGTTCTGGGAACCAGCCTGATGCTGTCCAACGATTTCTCACAGTACGGACTGACATTGTTTCTGGGGTTGCCGATCCTGGCAACGGCCGTCAGTACCGCGCTGACAAACAGTGTCTCCAGCCTGAACGGAGTGCAGGCAGCCATTCAAGGATTGCTGACGCTGGTGGTCACCGCCGGAGCGTTAATCCTGTTCGCATTCGAAGGAGTCATCTGCCTGTTCATGCTGGCTCCCCTGGCCATCCCGCTGGCATTGCTGGGAGGGATCATCGGGAAGCTGATCACTGATGCCGTCGACTACCAGAATCAAAGCGTTGGCCTCATGGTGATTTTTCTTCCCACGATCTCAGTGGTCGATCAAACTCTTCCGCCTCCCCCGGAGCGTATTGTGACCACCTCGGTTGAAATCAATGCTCCCATTCAAACTGTCTGGGATCGCTTCATCGACTTTCAGGAAATCACCGGACCGCGTCACTGGATCTTTTCGACGGGCGTTGCGTATCCCATTCGAGCGGAAATCACAGGTCATGGAGCTGGAGCGGTTCGACACTGCATCTTTTCCACCGGACCGTTCGTCGAACCGATTACAGCCTGGGATGAACCACATCGTCTGGCATTTGACGTCACGGAACAGCCGCATCCCATGGTGGAATTGAGTTTCTATAAAAATCTTCACCCACCGCATCTCAGTGGAATGCTCCAATCCAAACGAGGAGAAATCCGCCTTGAAACCTTACCAAACGGGAACACATTGCTGACTGGAAACACCTGGTACGAGTTTCATGCAGAGCCTGTGAATTACTGGTACACCTGGTGTGACTGGGTGATTCACCGCATTCATATCGAAGTGCTTGAGCAGGTTAAAAAGATTGCAGAAACTCAAACACAAAATGAGGCAGTACAGAATGTCTCCAAATTTGAAGCACTCACACGATGATAACAAGATAATAAAAACCAGACGACAAATCCGAGAGTCAATGAAACTCTTCGTGGACGTTCCGCCCTGGTCTTCGAAGATCAGCCTGTCGATTGCCTCACTTCTGACGGCGCTGAATCTTGCGGTGACGCTCCGCTTCTGGAGAGATCAGTTCTGGTACAACTTTGGACAGCCGTTACCTGCGTATTCGATGGATATGACGGTTCTTTATTGTTGGATTGCCGGAATCATGATCACACCTCTCGCACTGCGTGCGATCATCGGAACTCCAACACTCCACAAGACGGCCCGCCGAGTGCTGGTCGCATTAAACGTCGTGGCTTTGGGAAGTCTCCTGCTGCATCTGTTACGGCATTACTTTTAGAGCCGCGAACAAAACCTCTCAATCCATGAGAATTTCCTTTCCGCGAGCGGATTGAGGCAAGTTTTGTTAGGGGTTCTTAATGCAACTGTCCTTCCCTTTATGAATCATGAAGTGAACAGCAAGCACCTGACCTGCCTGGAGTTTCCCGCCATTTTGCTCACTGTCATGCCGGCAAACGAATCACCCTGCGCCAGACTGAACTTCCGTGACTTTCATTCTTGAATTCGGTTCTCAGGAAAATTCGGGTTGATGTCCCGTGACATCAGGCCAGATTTCTGTTTGAATAAAGCGAATTCTGCTAACCGCTCGCAGAACTATCTCACCCAATCCCTGTCCTGCCAGAATTGTGGGGAAACGTTTTTATGTCGGCACCCGTTCTTCGAATTCAGATGGCGTTTTCACGGTCTTCAAGTTTCCGAGCCCTGCTGGCTCTGGGGCTGTGGATCACCTGCTTTGCATCTCTTCAAGCCGCCGACTTTGTGCTGGAAGAGAATGTGATGGTGCCGATGCGGGATGGAGTGAAGCTGGCGACCGACGTCTATCGTCCGGCGGTCAACGATGTCCCGACGAGTGAGAAACTGCCGGTCATTCTGATGCGGACCCCTTACAACAAAAAGGGGATTGCCAGTGCTGCGAAATATTACGTCAAGCATGGTTATGTGGTCATCTCGCAGGACACCCGGGGACGTTACAACTCCGAGGGAGTCTGGCACATGATGACCGATGACGGCCCGGATGGCGTGGACTGTGCCAAATGGATCGGAGAACAACCCTGGTCAGACGGCAAGATCGGGATGATTGGAACCTCGTACGTCGGGGGAACGCAGCATGCCATGGCGATGGCCGGAGCGGAAGAACTGACGACGGTGATTCCGGTTGACGCCATGTCAAATCTGGGTCGCCAGAGCCTGCGGAATGCCGGGGCGTTTGAGATGCGGTTCTGGAACTGGATCTTTCTGAACGCCGGACGAGGGAGCAATGCCGCGACCGAGGAAGGAACCGCCGCCGTCCTCAAAGAGATGGCCGATCAGCGTTTCTTCTATCTGACACATCTGCCGACTCGTCGCGGAACGACTCCACTCAAACTCTCTCCGGAATACGAAGAGTGGCTGGTCAATGCGATGGAGCATGGAGCCAACGACGAATTCTGGGAACAGAACAACATTGTCGATTTCCCGGAGAAATACAAGGACATTCCGGTCTATCTGGTCTGCGGCTGGTACGACTCCTGGGCGGGGAACACGACGGCCAATTTCATGGCGTTGAGCAAAACCATCAAAGGGCCGGTCTATCTGATCATGGGGCCGTGGATTCATGGGCAACAATCCAAGTTTTCCCATGGTCAGGTTAATTTCGGGAAAGAGGCGGCGATTCCTGATCAATGGGCCTGGCGCAAGGAATGGTACGACCACTGGTTGAAAGGACTCGACAACTCTGTCGGAAAAGCGGCTCCGTTCGCGACTCCGGTGCGACTGTTCATCATGGGAACCGGAGACGGTACGAAGGACGAAAAAGGTCTTCTGAACCACGGCGGTTACTGGCGCGATGAACAGGAATGGCCACTTGCCAGAACTCAGTACACTCCGTTCTATCTTCAGGCCGACGGAAAGCTCTCCACCGCAAAACCAGACGAAAACTCATCAACAACGGCGTTCCAATACGATCCCAATAATCCGGTTCCGACAATTGGTGGGAATATTTCCACTCATAATGACATCCTGCTGCAGGGGGCCTGGGATCAGAAAGGAGGACCGCATGTCTGGAACTTCCAGAACCCGGTTCCGATTTCGTCCCGAAATGATGTCGTTGTGTTCCAGACGGAACCGCTGACCGAGGACATCGAAGTAACGGGGGAGATCGAAGTGAAGCTGTATGCTTCCAGTTCCGCCGTCGACACCGATTTCACCGCCAAGCTGATTGACGTTTATCCCCCTTCTTCCGACTGGCCGGGAGGATTTGATCTGAATGTTGGCGACGGAATCGTTCGGGGGCGTTTCCGGGAATCTCTCAAAACTGAAAAGCTACTGACGCCGGGAGAAGTGGCGGAATTCACGATCAAGCTGTACCCGACATCGAATGTTTTCAAGAAGGGGCATCGAATCCGGGTCGATATTTCCAGCTCCAATTTTCCCAGATTCGACATTAACCCCAATACGGGGGAACCTTTGAACCGGCACAGACTGGTCAAAATTGCCGATCAGACCATCCATCATGAGGCTCTACGCCCCAGTCATATTCTGTTGCCAGTGATTCCGCTTCAAAAATAGAGCAGTTTGCTCTACCGGGTGCAGGCGAATGAGGGCGTTCGGGCACACAAAAGTCTCACTTTTCGCCTGCGGACCCCTGAATGCCATTTTCGAAGATGTTCTCAACAGAATTCTCATCCGGGACAAAACGAGGGTTCTTTCGTTTCCGCATTTGAAGTCCGGCCTCAGACAGACAAGAATACGAAGATATTTTCCGAGACTCTAAAATTACGAGTCTTGGGTAGCCCGGAAAATGCAGAGGAACCACGGAAAGGACGGAAAAGGCGGAATTGATAAGAAGAGGATTCAACAACGCATCAAAAATAGACTGTGTTTCAGGAATCTGTCAGAATTTTCTGTAACTCATTCAAATCAATCCTGTTTCGTGATTTCCGTCTCTTCCGTGGTTCCTCAGAATTCTCCGGGGCGGCGTTGATCGTCACTTCCTCTGTGTTGTGAAATTTTCGTGCCGTGTTCGGAGAGTGCCATTCTCTGAATTATGGCTGTTGTCCTATGGAAGATCAGATCAGGTCTGTCGAATTCCGGCAGGCGTTGCGGAGCTGTCAATCGTTATGAGCGCATCCAATCCCTTCGGCGCGGAATCCCTACTGAAAACAGCGGCGGGAGAAGTTACCATTCACCGTCTGCAAAAACTGACGGAACTGGGACTCGGTGATATCTCGCGCCTCCCCTTCTCCATCCGGGTGTTGCTGGAATCGGCACTGCGAAACTGCGATGAATACATTGTCAGTTCACAGGATGTGAAGAATATTCTCAACTGGCAGCCGCATCAGGCCGAGCCGGTGGAAATTCCGTTCATGCCGGGACGGGTTGTTCTACAGGATTTCACCGGAGTTCCGGCGGTTGTCGATCTCGCCGCGTTGCGAGCCGCCATGGTTCGAATGGGGGGAGACCCGAAAAAGATCAACCCGCTGGTTCCGTGTGATCTCGTCATCGATCACTCGGTACAGGTGGACGCCTTCGCTTCCGACGGTGCGCTGCAGACGAACCTCGACTACGAATTCGAGCGAAACCAGGAGCGATACCAGTTCCTGAAATGGGGACAGAAAGCGTTCCAGAACTTCCGCGTGGTTCCTCCTGCCACCGGGATTGTGCATCAGGTGAACCTCGAATATCTGGCCAGCCTCGTTCTGACCAAAGATGGGGTCGCTTACCCTGATTCACTGGTCGGAACCGATTCTCACACCACGATGATCAACGGGCTCGGGATTGTCGGCTGGGGTGTGGGGGGAATTGAAGCGGAAGCGGTCATGCTCGGGCAACCGATTTATATGCTGCTGCCGGAAGTGGTCGGCTTCAAATTGACTGGAGAGCTGCCGGAAGGGGCCACGGCGACCGATCTCGTTCTCACTGCCACACAAATGCTGCGTCGCCATGGCGTCGTCGGGAAGTTCGTCGAGTTCTATGGACCGGGGCTGGCGAGCATGTCTCTGCCGGATCGGGCTACACTGGCGAACATGGCTCCTGAATACGGGGCGACAATGGGCTTCTTCCCTGTCGATGACGAATCGCTCCGTTACCTGCAACGAACCGGACGGACTGCCGAGCAGATCGATCTCGTCGAGAAATACTATAAAGCTCAGGGAATGTTCCGGACGGCCGATTCTCCGGATCCGGAATTCACCACCACCATGGAACTCAACCTCGCAACGGTTGAACCTTCGATGGCCGGACCGAAGCGACCACAAGACCGCATTCTGCTCTCCGGAATGAAAGCCCAGTGGGAACAGGACCTGTCCACCACGTTCGGCAAGATCTCCGGCGCGAATGACTCCACCCCGGTCACCATGACCGATGAAGGGGGCTATGCGACGGCAACCGGAATCTCCACTGACCCCGGTCTTGATGGCGTTCCCGTTGTGTACGAAGGAGAAGCCTTCAAACTGAAGCACGGAGCCGTCGTGATCGCCGCGATCACCAGTTGCACCAACACCAGTAACCCCAGCGTGATGATGGCCGCCGGGCTGCTGGCTCAGAAAGCGGTGGCCAAAGGATTAAAGCGTCAGCCGTGGGTGAAGTCGTCACTCGCTCCGGGAAGTCGTGTTGTGACTGATTACCTGGCCCGGGCCGGTGTGACTCCAGCGCTGGATCAGCTTGGATTCCAACTGGTCGGATACGGATGCACCACCTGTATCGGAAACAGTGGTCCGTTGCCAGACCCGATTGCGGATGCCATCTCGAAGAACGACATCGTCGCCTGTTCGGTTCTCTCCGGAAACCGGAACTTTGAAGGACGCGTTAATCCGCACGTCAAAGCAAACTATCTGGCGAGCCCGCCGCTGGTTGTCGCTTACGCCATTGCCGGGACGACCGACATCAACCTGACCGTCGAACCGATCGGGCACAATCAGGCAGGAGATCCGATTTACCTCGCCGATATCTGGCCGACTCAGAAAGAAATTGCCGACGCCATTGCTGGAGCGATGTCTCCTGAGATGTTCGTCAACGAATACTCCAAGGCCAGCATGGGGCCACCGGAATGGCAGGCCATCGCCGGGGGAGAAGGAGACTTGTTTACCTGGGACGAAAAGAGCACCTATGTTCAGGAGCCTCCGTTCTTTGTCGACATGCCGGCGACTCCACAGCCGATTCAGCCGATCACCGGAGCACGGGTGCTGGTCAGTGTGGGAGATTCCACAACGACCGACCACATCAGCCCGGCCGGTTCCATCAAGAAAGATTCTCCCGCAGGAAAATTCCTGCAGGAGAATGGAGTCGCTCCGATCGACTTCAACAGCTATGGAAGCCGCCGCGGGAACGACCGTGTCATGACTCGGGGAACCTTCGCCAATATCCGGCTGCGAAACAAAATCGCTCCGGGAACGGAAGGGGGATTTGCCACGTACTTCCCGACCGGAACAGTCACTTCGATTTACGAAGCCTCGATGGAATACCAGAGTGCCGGCACTCCACTGGCGGTTCTCGCCGGGAAAGAATACGGCACCGGATCGTCACGCGACTGGGCCGCCAAGGGAACCCAGCAACTCGGAGTGAAGGTCGTGATCGCCGAAAGCTTTGAGCGAATTCACCGCTCCAACCTGATCGGAATGGGCGTGCTGCCGCTTCAGTTCCGGGAAGGGGAAAGCCGGGAAGAACTCGATCTGGACGGCAGCGAAACCTTCGATGTCGCCGTTGACGACACCGTCAAACCGGGTCAGGCGATCGAAGTGACCGCCCGTCGCACCAACGGAGAAGAAGTCCACTTCGTGACAACCTGTCGGATTGATACTCCGGTGGAAGTCGAGTACTACCGCAACGGCGGAATCCTCCACACGGTGTTACGTCAGCTTCTCAAGAGCTGATCGTCATCACGAAAAATCAACTTTGAATCTCAGCCCGGCCCCGGTCCATTACCGGAGCCGGGCTTTTTGTTGACCAGAACAGATTCGACGCCAAGTTCTGCGTACATCTCCTCGCAAATCGGGGAACAGATTGCCGTACGGTGATCAGGAGAAGAAAGGAAACCACGAATGAAACGAATCACAGGAATTTCCGATCCGCGTCGCGTCCATCGAGAATTCATTCGTCAGATTCGTTTGATTCGTGGTTCCTCAATTTCCTGGGAACGGTACTGCATGGCCACTCAAAGCTGACTCTTGCTTTCTTTTTCCAATAATGAGGACGGAGTTGAGAGCAATTGTTTTCGAGTTGAGTCGCGAAGCAGAGCTTCGAGTCGAGTGCGTTCCCAAGCGGGGAGCTTGGGAACGAGGAAGTGATTGCTTCCCTTTTTTCGTGTGTTCCGTTCTTTCCGTGGTTCCCTTGAATTTTTCTATCTCATTCTCGAGCCCGGGAGGGAGGCGGGAGGTTGCTGGAACAGAATGATGGCCCGATATCGGGGAGTCGCGTCTACTGTTTTGGTCATGACCGGAGTCGCGGTGGGTGCGACGGTGTCACTGCTGTTCGCTTTCTCCTCTGGCTTTGCGCCCTCTTCTCCGGTTATCAAAGTTTTAGCCATTGCGGCATCGGGTTCTTGTTTTCTCTGCCGTTGTTGAGCCGCACTGTCTGAAATATTTGAGTCTGGAGTCTTCGAACCGGACTCAGAGAGAGAACGTGACGACTGATTCAACTGGTCAAAACGGAACTGTACATTCTGGCTCATTTGATTCATCTGACCGGTCTGCGAGGGAGATGGAGCAGCGTCCTGCAATGGGGCTGCCTGCATGGGACTCCCCTGCATCGAGAACGCCTCAGGGCGTGCCGGAACAGAGGCACGGCTGATTTCCGGGCGTCCATCCTGTTTCATCGTCAGGCTTTCTTCCGCCTGAGGAGGTACCAGCATTCCATTGATAGAACCGGTATCAGCCAGATACATCACCGCTTCCAGTGCCGGGACTTCCTGCAGAACTGCTGCCATTTCCGGGCCGTTCATCTCCAGTTCCAGCGATACTACTTTCAGTCCGTCTGCCTGGAGGGAATTGGATTGCTTGTCGGAATCTCCAATGAGAAGGGCAACAGGTTTGTTGTCGAGAGTTCTCACCTGTTGCTTCTGGAGCAGAACCTGCATCTGGTTCATCGCCTGATGCACGTCAACGACAGTGAAGACAACAACGATGGGTGTCTCCCCGGTGGATTCCACCATTCGGGCGGGAACCTGAATCGAATTTCCGACAGCGGGCGCACGTTGTAAAGACTCGATCTTCCGGCGGATTTCCTCGTTGGTCATGGTGACGACGGGGACGGGAAGTTCGGCTACGGTTTGCTGTTCCTGCTCTCCCAGGCCCAGTGAAGAAACTGTTCCAGAGGCTGCAATTGACGGTGTCGGTGCGGTGGGTGGTGTGATTGGACTTGAAGCCGGCGCCACCATCAATGTGGCGGAGGCCATCTCGGCGCTGGCCATCCCCGTGTCTTTATTCGCGGCCAGTGCAGGGGATTCCTGAAGGTTCCACTCCGGACTCTCTTTTGACTGGATGTTGGCCTCTTTCTCGTGGAGAGAGACCGCTAACGGGTGCCATTCACGCGGGGTGATCAACAGACTGCTGAGCAGACAGAGAAGCAGACCTGCGGAGATCACGCCGGTCCACCAGCGACGCCGGAGGAGAGAGAACCCTTTCGTCGATGATTTCGCCGCTCCAGAAGTCGTTGTTGTAATCGGGGGGAGCCGATGAATGGTCTCCATCACCGATTGATGCAGTTCTGCAGGAGCGTTTGAACGGGGAAGTTGCCGCAGGGTTTGAGAGAGTTCCCGCAGTTCCTGAAGTTGCTCGCGCAGGCTGGAATCAGTGGAGAGACGCTGCTCCAGAGAAGCGGTCTCCGAGGGGGAGAGTTCTCCGTCGAGATAGGCAGATAACAGTTCGTCCGGGGTGGGGTTTAACATGGTGACATCATTCCTGCTCGCGCTCGACAGCGCGAGCGAGTCGTTCACGGAGCAGCTGTCTTGCTCGGTGAATGCGGCTGCGAACCGTGCCGACAGGGCAGTTCAGCATGGTCGCAATTTCTTCATAGCGAAATCCTTCGATCTCTTTCAGGACCAAAGCGTCTTTATATTCCGGAGCCAGTTGACTGAGGGCCTCCTGAACTTGCCGGATGGTTTCAGTGGATTGCAGGGAATCGGCAGGGTCGCTGGATGTTCGATGATCCTGAGGTTGAATATCGAAGGCTTCGCGGCCGGTCTGGTGGTGGGCCTGATGGTGACTGGAATGGTTTCCATTCAGTGACACCGTTTTGATTCTCTGTTTACGACGGTTGTTGATTGCCGAGTTGTAGGCAATCCGGAACAGCCATGCATAAAAGGAGGAGTCGTGACGAAACGTATCGAGTTTCTGGTACGCCAGAAGGAAGGCATCCTGCGCCACGTCGCGCGCATCGTGGAACGACCCCAGCATGTGAACCAGAGAACCGTACAGCCTGTCCTGATACCGGAGCATCAGTTCGCCGAACGCCTCCTTGTTCCCAGCCAGTGTCGATTCAATCAGTCGGAAATCGTCTGATGTCACGATCACAATGTCTCGAGCGTTTCTGCTTGTCTGGTGATTCCGTTATTCACCAGCTCGACCGTTACAATGTAAGTCTGTCAGATGTGAGACGCGAATCGACTTCGGGAAAGTTCCCACGTTTTCGGCAAAATTCCAGTTTGATCTCCGGTGTGGTCACAGCTCACTCATTGGCCATTCTGATACGAGACCAATTGCAAAACACGAAGGATCAGCGAGAAACAAGGATCGCACAAAAGTTACAATTCATTTGCTGGCAATAAGATATCATGTTTTTGAATTGAAAGCCCGGCATCTGTCCAGAGCACTTTCGAAGCCCCTCGTGAACAGATAGAATATTGGGTTCACGTTTTGAGGATTCTGAATCAGGGTGGTTGGAGACCACCGCGAAATGGAGCAAGTCATGGCCCGCAAGGGAGAACAGTTCGCCGGATTGACCGTTGCCCTCATCACTCCGTTCAAAAATGGGGAGGTCGATGAAGCGGCACTGCGCCGACTGGTTGACTGGCATGTCGAACAGGGGACGCACTGCGTCTGTCCGTGTGGAACGACCGGAGAAAGCCCGACACTCAGTCATGATGAACATGATCGGGTCGTCGCCATTGTCGCCGAACAGGTCGCAGGCCGGATTCGGGTGATGGCTGGAACCGGATCCAACTCGACCGCTGAGGCCATTCGTCTGACGAAACGGGCGAAAGAGGCGGGAATCGACGGAGCCCTGATGGTCACTCCGTACTACAACAAGCCGATGCAGGAGGGCTATTACCTGCATTTCAAAGCGGTGGCGGAAGCAGTTGACCTGCCGATCATCCTCTACAACATTCCCGGCCGTACTGCCAAGAATATGGAGCCGGACACCATCTGCAAACTGGCCGAGTTGCCGACCATTGTGGCGATCAAGGAAGCGACCGGGTCGCTGGATCAGGCGTCGCAGATTCTCAACGGCAGCGATTTAACACTCCTCTCCGGAGACGACAGCCTGACGTTGCCATTATTGTCGGTTGGGGGAAGCGGAATCGTCTCAGTGGCCGGAAACATTATTCCGAAAGACCTGATGGCACTGGTCGCGGCCTGGCAACAGGGGAATATCGCCGAAGCCCAGAAGTTACATCACAAACTGTTCCCGCTCTGCCGCGACATGCTGGGACTGGCGACGAATCCGATTCCACTTAAAGCCGCGATGCAACTGCTGGGAATGGACTCCGGCGAAGTCCGGTTGCCGTTGACTCCACTTTCTTCAGGAGACATGGAGAAACTCAAGGTCACCCTGAAGAATTATGGGCTTTTAAAGTAAATGGGGAGAAATTCGAACCTCGTTCCCAAGCTCCAGCTTGGGAACGCACTCGCCCAGAAGCTCTGCTTCGCGATTCACACAAGACAACCAGATTCACAAGTGACGTAGGGTGCGTCGCGACGCACCCTGCGAGGACTGACATGGCATCAATGACGACAACAACTCCCGGTTTTCAACAGGCAGCCTTTGAGGCGTTTCTGGCGGCTCGATCCGAACCGGATTGGATTCAGGACGCGCGTCGACAGGCGTTTCAACTGTACGAAGCCCGACTGAAAACCGAACTCGATCCGGAAGAGTATCGTCGGATTGAACTGCGGACGTTTCGCCCGGAGAAGTACCAGCTTTCATCTGCGCCGACATCGACCAGTTCTGTCTCGACCCTGATGCAGGATCGTGCGGAATTCGCCGGGGCGGTGACACATGTTGATGGACATTGCGTTTCGTCTACTCTGAATGAAGAACTTCAGGCCAGGGGAGTTCTGTTTGGAAGCCTGTCGCAGTTGCTGGTGGAACATCGGGAGAAACTGGAACCGTACTTTCTGACCCGCGCCGTTGATCCCGCGACAGATCGATTCTCGGCCTGGCACGCAGCCTTCTGGACCGGTGGAACCGTGTTGTATGTTCCACGTAATGTGGAAGTGAACGTCCCGCTTTACAGTTTAATCACGCTGCAGCAGAATGGTGTGGCCGACTTCAGTCATACACTGGTGATTCTGGAAGAGGGAGCCTCCGCCACGCTTCTGGAAGAAACCGCTTCCGTCTCGCCGGAAACGGAAGGACTGCACGTCGGGGCAATTGAACTGATCGTCGGAGCTGGAGCCCGTTTGCGGTATGTTCAGCTTCAAAACTGGAATCAGAACGTTCGTCACTTTGCCCACCAGTCCGGGCGAGTCGGGCGGGACGCCATGCTGCAATGGAGTGTTGCCGCACTCGGAAGCCGGTTGCAGCATATTCATCAGGATGTGCATCTCGATGGTCGCGGAGCCTTGGGGCAGGTGAACGGCGTGACGTTTGCTACCGGGAAACAGCTTCTCTCCTACTACACCCAGCAGACACATCATCAGCCGGATACGCGGTCGGATCTGCTTTACAAAGAGGTGTTGCGAGACAAGTCTCGCGTCGTCTGGCGCGGGATGATCAAAGTGGATCCCGATGCCCAGAAGACCGACGGCTATCAGCGTAACGACGCACTGATGCTCAGTGCCGATGCCCGGGCCGATGCAATTCCCGGTCTGGAGATTGAAGCGGACGACGTTCGCTGTACCCACGGAGCAACCGCCGGTCGGGTGGATGAAGAACAGGTCTTCTACGCCATGTGTCGGGGACTGTCCCGGTATGAAGCCATGCACATGATTGTGGAAGGATTCTTCGCTCAGGTTTATGACCGGATTCCCGTCGAACTGGTTCGGGAAACGCTGAGTCAGGCTGTGGAAAAGAAACTCGGCATCGGCGAATAGAAGCCTGTCCCTGAATTCGGACACGACAACTTCAAATTCTTCTCCCCTCAGGGGAGAGGGAGAATTCTGGAACAGGTTGCTCGGCCATCTGCATCGGATCATGACAGCATGACAGATCCCGTTTCCGCCCAGATGTTCGTCCTGCTGTGGAAATGGCGTTTGCTGATTCTGTTGTTGCTGATCGGTTGGGGAGGCTGGGCTTTCCTTCGTTCGATTGAGACGATGCTTCTCTTCCCGGCGCCGCGAGCCTCCGCGCCGCTGCTCCTTCCGGAAGGATCGCGTCTGGAACGTGTAAAAACTCCGGTCGGGGAAGTGGAGGCGATTCTGTTGCCGGCACTGGTCGCGGGGGATCAGCCGGCTCCATTGCTTCTTTACTGTCATGGAAACGGAAACCTGATCGACCATCAGCTCAAGCGATTCGACACCTTTCGCAAAGCGGGATTCGCGGTGTTGCTGGCGGAATATCCCGGATACGGACGCTCTCAGGGAAGTCCATCGGATCGATCGATCGAGAAAGCAGTGGTTGCGATTTATGACTGGGGCGTTCAGCAACCGGAGATCGATTCTCAAACCGTGATCGGTTATGGACGGTCCATGGGAGGTGGGGCGGTTTGCCTGCTGTCGAAACACCGTCCACTCTCGGCGATGGTCCTGGAGTCGACCTACACGTCAATTGTGGACGCTGCCGGAGATCACTACGGCTGGGTCTCGCGATTTATGTCGAATCGCTTTGATAACCTGTCGGTCGTGACGACGTTCGACAAGCCGATTCTGATTCTGCATGGGAACCAGGATCGACTGGTCCCCATCCGGCATGCCGAGTCCCTGCATGCGGCCAATCCCGGTTCGGAATATGTGGTTCTCCCCTGTGGTCACAACGACTGTGAATCGTCGCACCGGCACGCGCTGGAGTTTCTGAGACAGCATGAGTTCGTGAAGTCATTGTAATGTCGCATGATTGATTACACAGAGATTTAGACAGGGCTTTCGCTTTATTGGAAATGGCCTGGGAGGGCGAGGCCAATCGTGCCGAACAGTATTGGGGCGAGGCTCCTGCCGAGCCGCAAACCATGGAAAGCGTGATCTTCCATGCGGCTCAGCAGGAACTTCCCCCTCCCGGAGATTGCCCATCTTGAAACAGGCGAAAGCCCTGGAGATTTAGACCCGGCCACTTGGCAAGCTGGCAAAGAACAGTCAATATACAAGGTGGCCAACATCTAAATTGAATGCGAGATCCAATTCCAAGCATGTCTGACTTCATCGAAATCAAAGACCTCCTGCTGCGGACCATTGTCGGCATCAAGCCGGAAGAACGTGAAAACAAGCAGGACGTTTTGATTCAGTTGCGTCTCTACACCGACCTTCGGGCCGGGGCTCAAAGCGATAACATTGACGACACGCTCAATTATCGCACGGTCTGTAAGCAGGTGATCGAACGGGTGGAGTCGTCCCGGTTCCTGCTGGTCGAACGTCTGGCGGAAGAAGTGGCGAATGTCTGTCTTTCGCACCCGCAGGTGACGCGAGTGCGTATTTCTGTTGAGAAGCCGGGGGCGCTCCGTTTCGCCCGCTCCGTCGGCGTGGTGATCGAACGAGGTCGTCATGAGTAATGATCTGACGCCTCACCTGGTGTGGATTGCATTGGGCTCCAATATTGAACCGGAGCAGAATCTTCCGGCCGCCGCAGCCTCACTGGGACTGCTGGGGGAAGTGAAGAAATGCTCGTCGGTCTGGCAGTCCAAACCGGTCGGAGATGAAAATCAGTCCGACTTCTGTAACGCCGCGCTGTTCATGGAAACCGAACTGGAACTGTACGAGTTGCGGCATTCATTGCGAATGATTGAAGAACAGCTCGGACGGGTTCGGGACCCTGACAACAAAAACGGAGCACGAACCATCGATCTGGATATCGCGATGTTCGATGAGTTGGTGATCAGCACCTCGGAGATGACGATTCCGGACCCCGAGATTGAAAGCCGTCCGTTTCTGTCTATTCCTCTTGCGGAACTGACACCGGATCAACGCCACCCGGTCTCCGGAATCACCTTGCAGGAAATCGCCGGAAAAGCAGAGTTTGAGAATTTGCTTCGCCGCCGTGATGACATTGAATTACTGTGTTGAATTGTGGTCGACTTTCTTCTGAAATCCGACAACAATCTGCAATTGAACTGCACTTCACGAACCGGTTTTGATTACACTGAATGTGATTGATCTGGGTGTCTCCGGTCGGTTGTCAAATGGAGTTAAGAGGAAAAAATGGCCACACGTCATCCGAGTCCGGAACAGGTTGAATCGGCTCGCGCTGCATTGCGCGCTGTGGGATTACGAAGTACCCCTGCCCGAATCTCGGTCCTGCTGGAACTTCAGGCAGCGGCATCGCCGGTCACTCATGCTGAACTGGCGGAACGTCTGGTTCCCACCGGCTTTGATAAAACGACCATCTTCCGGAATCTCAACGATCTGGCGGAAGCAGATCTCGTTCGCCGTACCGAACTCGGAGATCACGTCTGGCGATTTGAGATTCGGGGAAGCGACGACCACGACGACGGCCATCCTCACTTTGTCTGTGTCGACTGCGGCGGAGTGACCTGTCTCGGAGACGTCGAATTAACGAATGCCTCCCGCAAGCGATCCAATCAGGTGGGACGAATCACAGAAATTCTGCTGAAAGGCCACTGCTCCAGTTGCGACACCCACCCGGTGTGAGGCAAGTGGTTACCGGGAGGGCGAAGCTCCTGCTGAGCCGCAAGCAAGAGAACGTTTTCTGTGGTTTGCGGCTCGGCAGGAGCCTCTCCCTCGCAATCGCACTGTCGCGTGGTGAAGTAAATCACTCAGCCTTCACACAGCAACCCCATGCGGATCAGTTTGGCGCGGCATTCGTCCCGTTCCCGGCAGCGGGTCATTTCTTTCCAGTCGGCGGACTGGCTGGCGAGAAACGCTTCTTCGGAATAGGGGGGCTTTACGCCATGTTCCGCCGCGTACGTCTGCAGTTGCTGGATCGTTTCGACGTCCAGTCGAGAGAGAAACATAGACTGCATCCGGTAGTCCTGAAACGCTTCCCAGACAACCGGAAACAGGGGTTTCAGGATTTGCTCGCCAATCGTCGTTGCATACTGGCGAATCTCAAGCTGGGCGTGCGAATCCATCCGGAGTGAGAGGAAGTTCAACAGATTGAGGAGGTCAATCTTCCAGTAGGCTTCGGTGTAAGTGCAGAGAGGCAAATCCTTTCTGGCCAGCTCCCGAGCCACTCCCGCTTCCAGGCGATCGTGATACAACTGTCGGGCCGATTCCTGAAAGTCCAGTTCGGATTGTGTCAGCTTCTCTCCCTGTTCGACAGAGAGAAACCCATCGCTCCCCTGACGGTTGCTGACCGCCTGGGTTCGCCATTCATCCGGCGGAGTCGTTTGCAGGGAGTCGATCGCCACCGAATATCGGGTGCTGTATTCATTCACATTGGCGGTCCGGTGACGAATCCACTGGCGCCAGCAATCCATCGGAACCCGAACCAGCAGCTTGATTTCCGCCATTTCAAATGGAGTGGAATGCCGGTGACGCATCAGATATCGGATGAGACCACGGTCGTCGGAGACCTTCTTTGTCCCCGCCCCGTAACTGACCCGGGCTGCCTGAACCACGGAACTGTCGTCTCCCATACAATCGACCAGACAGACAAACCCGTCGTTCAAAACAGGAAATTTCTGCCAGCGGAGACGTTCGACTTCATCGCGATTCGACATGAGAAGCAGCCAGACAAAAAAACAATGATTCCGCCTGCATCCAGAGCACGCGGCATTTGGAGATTATGAGAGGATCGCCCCGAGACTTCAACCTGTCGACTTCCACACGGGAGAGTCCCCACCTTTGAGATTCGATTTGCACGCATGGGATGTTTTTCTGGCGCGCTTGTCAGCACCGGGTCTCCCGATATGATGCTCAGACACGGTCCCTCCGTTCACGTAACCCCCGTTCTCCACGACTGTCTCCAGTAGTCCACATTGAATCGAATCAGAGCAATTTGCTCTACCGAGTGTCCGCCCGTGTCAGATTCAAACAGGGGCGGTTTTCGACAAGAAAAACGCTGCCTGCCGCGTGGCGTGAACGAGTCATTTTATTTGCAAGTTTGGTCTAGATCATGCAGCATCGTTCGAACCACGGTCCCCGGCCCCATGCGTTTCAGCCGCCGCAGGGGGAGTTGGCATTGCTGGCAGGTTCAGCGAATAAAATCTTTGCCCAACGAGTGGCCGACGAACTGGGAGTTCGCCTGACTCCATGCGAAGCACACTACTTCAGTGAAGGAAATGTCTTCGTTCGGATTCTGGAAAATGTCCGGGGACGAGACTGCTACATCATTCAGGGAACTCACAATCCTGTGAATGACAACTTCATGGAACTTCTTTTCTGGGTCGATGCCCTGAAACGGGCCAGTGCCCAGCAGGTGACCGCAGTTGTTCCATTTTTCAGCTACGCCAAAGGGGACAAGAAGGACGAACCTCGTGTTTCTATTCGGGCTCGGGTTTGTGCCGACGCGATTGAAGCGGCCGGCGCCGATCGCTGTCTGATGATGGATTTGCACACCCCGCAGATTCAGGGGTTCTTCCACATTCCGGTCGATCACCTGTACGCCCGGTATGTGGTGTGCGATCACATTCGGACACTCGATATTCCCAATCTGGTGGTCTGCAGCCCGGACATTGGCTTTGCGAAAAGTGCGTCGGCTTATGCTTACTATCTCGGTGTTCCTGTCGTCATTGGAAACAAGACTCGACATGACCACAGCGAGCAGGCTCATGTTCTGGAACTGATCGGTGATGTTCGGAACAAGAACGTGCTGATCGTCGACGACTTCACCATCTCCGGGGGGACCATGTTCGCCATGGCGGACGTCCTCAAACAACGGGGAGCCAACGATATTTACGCCGCTGTTTCACACGGAGCCTTGTCCAAGGGAGTCGCCCAGAAGTTCGCAAACAGCAGCATCAAGCAGTTGTTCATCACCGACACGATCGAGCCACAGAACGACCCGTTGCCGCACAATATCACAGTGGTTTCTGTCGCCAGACTGTTCGCGGAAGCGATTCAATCCATCCACGACCGGACCAGCGTCTCACAACTCTTTCCCGACGCAACGATTCCTGAAGGTTGAAATTCTTTAAGAGACTCACGCAAAGGCGCCAAGACGCAAAGTTTTTTGTTCCATGACTTGAGTGAAATCCTCGCTTTGTCTTCAACGAAGAAGAAAGAGTCTTTGGTTAAAAACAGGGGCCGGCCTCTGACAATTCGCTGGATCTTGTCAGAAAAGCTCATTGTAATTCATTCGTTCAATTCGAGAGATTCGTGGTTTCAGAACTGCCGGGTTTCCCAGTTGCGTACATAATACGAGGACGACTTCATGCTGATTTCTTTGCGCCTTAGCGCCTTTGCGTGAGTCTCTTCTTTCTCGCTATAAAATACGAAAGTCGAACTGGACGGAAGAAAAGCATGTCGAACCGGATTGTGTCGTTAATTGCCAGTGCCACCGAGATTGTGACGGCACTCGGACTGCAGGAACAACTGGTCGGACGTTCGCACGAATGCGACTTCCCGGAGAGTGTGCGTTCTCTTCCGGTTTGCTCTGAACCCCGGATTGATGTGAACGCCAGTAGCGGAGAGATCGACCGACAGGTTCGCGCGGCGGTCACCGATGCCCTGTCGATCTACAAGATTTCGATCGACGAACTCAGCCGGTTGCAGCCGACTCATCTCATCACGCAATCGCAGTGCGAAGTCTGTGCGGTGAGTCTGGAAGACGTGCAACAGGCTGTCTGTCAGATGATCGGGTCGCAGCCAAAAATCATCTCTCACAATCCGATGAAACTTGCGGAGATCTGGAACGACATTCGTACGACCGCACTGGCGTTGAATGTCGAGAGCCGGGGAGAAGAACTGATCGGCTCACTTCAACAGCGGCTTGAAGCTGTTCGAGAGTCGGTTTCACAACGAACAGTGAAACCACGAGTGGTCTGCCTGGAGTGGATACAGCCGATGATGTCGGCCGGAAACTGGATGCCGGAACTGGTGGAGATCGCCGGGGGAGTCCCGTTGCTCAGTGAGGCAGGGAAACATTCCCCTTACTTTGAATGGTCGGACCTCCGTGCCGTGAACCCGGACGTGATTGCCATCATGCCTTGTGGTTTTGATCTTCCCCGAACCATCTCCGAATTGGGAGTTCTGTTTGATTCCCCTGACTGGTTCGAACTCCGCGCGGTCCGACAGGGTCGGGTTTATCTGGCAGACGGAAACCAGTACTTCAATCGGCCCGGTCCCCGTGTTGTGGAGTCCGCCGAAATTCTCGCTGAGATCCTGCATGACATCGGCCACAACCTCCCGACCTATCAACATCACATGACCGGCTGGCTGCGTCTGGAAGAGTGTTAATGCCGTTCTTGTCTATATAAAGGCAAATCCAGGAAGAAGACCCACGCAAAGGCGCCAAGGCGCAAAGTTAATGAGGCAAAGTCTTATCTGATTTCTTTGCGTCTTGGCGCCTTTGCGTGAGAATCCTCTTCATTCCTTTGCCGACAAGGGGCCTTTGAAATTACAGGCAAAGCATATAGGCAACCAGGTCCTTTTTCTCCTGCTCGTTGAGCTTTAACTCTAATACAAGATTAAAGAATTCGACGGTGTCATCGAGTGTTAATAATCGTCCATCGTGCATGTACGGAGGGGAATCTTTAATGCCTCTCAGAGTAAATGTTTTAATGGCACCGGGGGCTTTATTATGCTGTCCCAGAATGACTTCGGCGTCATAAAATCGCTCCAGTTTCAGATCATGCATTTTATCATCAAGAAAGAATGGTGGTGCATGACAGATGGAGCACTGCGCCTTGCCGAGGAAGAGTTGTTCCCCCCGCAGTTCTGATTCGGTTGCCACGTCCGGTTTCAGGCGCCCGACCCGGTCCAGCTTCGGAGCGGGGGGGAAGTCAAGCATCGTCTGCATCTGCGCCATCATCGCCACTTGTGAAGCGCGATCAGGAAGAAAGACCCCTTTCTTCGCGGCGGTGACATGGTCTCCGTCAAAATAAGCGGTCCGCTGTTCGAACTCGGTGAAGTCTTCCAGTGTTCGTAGAGATCTCTTCGAACCATGAATTTGCTGATTGTAGACTCCCCGTAAACTGACGGTGTCCAGACGCATCCGGTCGTCCTGCGGACGGGTATCGGGATTCAGGTGAAATGTGGCGTTGGTGTGCCCGTTTGTATGGCAGTCAAAACAGGTGACCCCAAGTTCCGCTTTCAACGATTTACGATCTTCCGTCTGATTGAACTGCTGCTGCGGAATCGGAGTGAGCAATAACCGCAACCCTTCCATCTGCACCGGCGTCAGAACACCAGAGAACAATTCATAATAGTTTCTGATCGTGACGACCTGTCCTTTCGTCACATCCCCCAACTCCGGGTGAGTGGTGAGAAACATTGGAGGAGGAAATTCCGGACGGAAGTGATCTGGCAGATCGTATTCCACATCGAACCGTTTAATGTCACGGAATTCCTGTTCCTGAATTGTTTTGATCTGATCTTCCGGAAAGACCATGCCGCCGGTTGGATGCTTGACATGGGGCAACGAACGGAAGCCCTGTGGAAAGAGATTTCGTTCCTTGATCTCGGCAGGGGTCATCTGTCCCAGACTGTCCCATGTGACCCCTTGTGGTAAACGGACTCGAATGCCTGATTGAACGGCACGACGCCCTGCGGACATCTGAATTTCACTGGGACGGTTCGCCAGATCGTATCGAGAGGCCAGCAATGCTTGCATCGCCTGCTGAACCTGCTGCTTTTCTGCGACATCCGCCTGCATGACTTCAGCAAATGGCTTCGTGGGGACAACCGGCATGTACGTTTGTGGAGGGGGACGTTGTCCGACGGCGTCCGCGGCCCAGAGAGCAATGACCCCGATCAGCGGGATCGTTCCCACAACCAATAACTTCGAGACGCGACGGCACTTCATTTTCTGGCTCCTGGCTAAAAACGAATGGTGACAGCAACACCTCTCCCTCCGCGTTACCAGTAAAAAATCCGGTCAACGGGAGATCTTCGACCCTTGATTGAGAACAATAAGCCCGCCATAGAAAACAGGCCGATCGGACGGTACGGTCCTGAATGTCTTCTGCGGGAAATTGAAACCCAGTGGTCATTGTAGACTCAAAAAATCATTCGGCGACTCCCAATTTCACAAACTTGAGCACACAGTTCTTCGGTGGTTTCCGTGCCGGTGATACAGACTTCCCGGCACTCTTCCAGATTCCGAAACCAGGTATGTTGTCGCTTGGCGAACTGTCGGGTTCGCGTTTGAATGAGAGTTCTGGTTTCCTCCAGAGTTTCAATTCTCCCCTCGAGATGGTCGATCATCTCCCGGTAACCGAGTGCCTGTCGCGCGGTTCGACCGGGAGGAATGGGAGATGCCAGCAGGTCTCTTACTTCCTGCTCGAGTCCTTCTTCCAGCATCTGGTCGACCCGTCGATTGATACGGTCTGAAAGCCAGTCACGCGGCGGGTGAAGCCAGACCACTTGCGTGGGACGCTCATTCAGCGGCAAGGGATATTCCTGATGCAGGACAGAAGCGGGCTGACCTGTCAGGTGATGAATCTCGATCGCCCGAATCAGGCGACGTTCATCATTGGGATGAAGACGCTGTGCCGTAACGGGATCCACCTGTTGAAGCTGTTGATGCAGCCAGTCGGACCCGTTCTCCTGGGCCTGCTCCATCAGGTTGTTGCGAAAGTCCCAATCGGCCGCCGGCCCCTCGAAGACACCACGCAGAAGGGCTCTCAGATACAGTCCCGTTCCTCCGACAAACACAGGGACTTTTCGCCGCTGCACAATCTGCTCGCAGCACTCTCTGGCGGCGGACAGATATTGCGCCGTCGAGAACTCTTCATGCGGCTCGACCAGATCGATGAGATGGTGTGGAACCTGTTCCTGCTGTTTCGCATTCGGCTTGGCGGTGCCGATGTCCATCCGTTTGAAGATGGCCATCGAGTCGAGGGAAACGATCTCTCCGTTCACCCGTTCGGCCAGATGCAACGCGAGCGCAGTTTTTCCGACGGCGGTCGGACCCGCCAGAAACCAGCATTCACGCAATAAAGAAACAGGAAATCGCATACCCCGCACAGGTTACCTGATTTCTGGTCGGGGTTCTTCAAACGGCGCTCTCATTTCCCGCCTGTTTCATTGCGATTCAAAAAGGAAAGCCCGGTTCAATGGGATCGAACCATATTTGCAGTGTTTTCACGCATGACAACAACATTGTCACAGATCTGTGAATATCTCACTACTGAGTAAATCGCCACAAAGTTATTGATTTAAGTCGGTTGCATCAAAATTTTACTGCCACGGCAGAAATGACACTGCTTCAGAATAAAGCGTCGCAAAGACGAAATGTGTATCAATTGTATCGATTATTGCATTTTTGCGATTGGCTGAACTTGCATCAAATGGATACAAGAAACAGATGTTCAGCGCTGGCCCCGAAAAGATTTCAAAGGATTTGAAACAGATGGTTAACAAGAACATTCTCCTCATCGACGAACACCCCATTGTCCTGGAAGCGCTGAGCCATCGATTGAATCCGGTGCCGGAGTTCACCGTGATTGGACAACACACTCACTCCGATCGGGCGTTCTTCGACATTTTCGAGCGGCGTCCCGACATTGTGATCATGGGGCTGGAACTTCCTGGTCGGGGAGCGATTGAAGTGGCTGACCAGATTTCGGCTCGTCTTCCGGCAACCCGTACCGTCTTCTTCACCGATTACGATACCGACATTTTCATCGACGTGGCCCTCCGACTGGGAGTGGCGGGGTATCTGCTGAAACGGGAGCCGGTGAACCAGGTCGTCGAATCGTTGAAGCGGATTGCACTCGGGGAGAATGTCTATTCAGACAGCATCCTCGAACGGCTGCATTACGACCGGGAAACGCGGGAATATCGAGTGAAAACCCAAAGTTTCTTTTCCAGTCTCACCCTGCGGCAGATTCAGGTGTTGCGTCATCTGGCCCGAGGGGAAAGTGTGAAGGAAGTGGCCAAGTCGATGATGCTTTCAGAACGGGCGATTGAGAGCCACAAGTACCGCATCATGCAGAAAATGGGGATCCACGACCGGGTCGTCCTGACACGCTTCGCCATTCGCGAAGGACTGATGCCGGCATAAGAGGACACGTCTCTAAAACCACGAATCGAACGAATCTTACGAATGAATTCTCTATGGATGCTGATCAAAGAATTCGTGCGATTCGCTTCATTCGTGGTTCTTTTGTCTCCTGATCAGTCGATGTCCGGCGATGAACGCATGAGCCAAACGACTCTAACCCGGCTGATTCGTAGGGTGTATGAAGCACGAAGAAATCAGGGAAAATGGTGCATTCCGCAACTCCGCCTCAAAAACAGTGTGTGGTTTCCATCAGGACGAAGCTTCGTGCACAATGCACCGCCACTTAAGGAGTTACTCCATGCACCCTACCGGAGGTATGAATCATCCAGGCTAATAATACGGCTCGGCGGGGAGGCCGGTTTCTTCCTGGATGCGCTGAACGATGTGATCCACTTCCGCCGCTGATAATGGAGTGACGAAACTCTCGGCCGGTTGTCTGGCAACGGTGTAGACCTGCACCAGTTTGATCGCTCCACCGGCTGAGAGAATGTCGTTAAGCCGTCCCACGTATGCACCGATCTCCGAAGCATCCGGTGGCACACCATTCACGTTCATGAAGAGGCTTTGAATCACAATCGGCCGCACGGAACTGGCGATTGTCAGGTTATCGAGAATTCGTTGAAAGGGGATTTTCGTACGGTCAATCAAGTGAAAATACGCTTCGGTCCCCGCATCGAGCTTTCCCCAGATTTCTCCCTGATTGCGATCAAGAATCTGCAGTCCGGCCTGAACTCGCGGGCGATGAAACATGCTGGCATTGGTGATCAGCACCATTTTCACCTGATCCAGTCCGAGACGCTGCTTGATTCCGGCCACCTGACCGATGATGTCATCGAAGTTCCGGAATGTGGTCGGTTCTCCATCACCAGAGAAGGCGATGTCATTCAATCGACGCAATGACTCCGGAAGACTGGCAAAGGTCGGGTCGCTGTAAATTTCGCCGCTGGTGATCAGAGTGAGTGTTTCTTCCACTTCATGCAGCAGGCGATCCATTTCAACAAACCGTTGCTCCGCTTCACTGCGGCGATCCACCTGGCAATAAATGCAGTCGAAGTTGCAGATCTTGTCGGGATTCAGGTTCACTCCGAGCGAAATTCCCCGACTGCGTCTTGATACGACGGGATAGACGAACTTGTTCTGTTCGTATTTTCGCCGGTGCAGACGGTGCTGTTCGAGTGACGGTTGAGACATGTCGAAGTGTCATCGGGTGGCCGCGATTGCTGGCAATCGGAGCGGCGCAGCCGTAATGAGGTTGCATTTCCGGTGTTCTCTCAAGGGAACCGATCCCATTTCAGAACGACGGGGCGAATCCGCCCGGATCCCGTACATCCAATAGTATCACTCCGTAGGGATTTGTATTGCCTGGAAAATAAAAAATGTCATCAGTTGAATCATTTTCGACAACAGTCGAATCATTTCATTTCAACGTCAGTTGATCGTTACCAATCGCTCCAATCCGAGGCATTTTCAGACTCGACGAATGGAGACAAACTCGAAATACTGGCGGTTCACCCGTAGAACACCGTCGTCATTACAGACATCGATATTGAGTCAGTGAGAGGCCTTTCATGTCGTTTTCGTTCAGCAATCCTCCCCGAGTCCTGGCGCTGCACGCTCATCCTGACGATGTGGAAATTCTCTGTGGCGGAACCTTGGCGTTGCTCAAGCAGCGTGGCTGTGTCACGTTTTCCTTCAGCATGTCTCCGGGGGACAAAGGAAGTGCGGAGCTTGGAGCGGAAGAGATCGCGGCCGTACGTCGTAAAGAAGGCCAGCGTGGAGCCGAGATTCTCGGGGCAACTTATGAATGCCTGGAGTTCCGCGATCTGGAAATCGATGTGAATCACGCCGGTCGACAGAAGGTGACGGAAGCTCTTCGGCGAACACAACCCGATATCATCCTCACCGCGTCTCCCATCGACTATATGAACGACCATGAGGCGACCAGTCGGCTGGTTCGAGATGCCTGTTTTTCTGCCGCGGTTCCAAACTACAAGACCAATCAACCCGACCCGGCTCCGCTCACCACAAAGATTCCGGCACTGTATTACGTCGACCCGCTGGAAGGGATCGACTGGTTCGGAAAGCCGATTCCTCCCCAGTTCATCGTCGATATCTCCGAGACCATCGAATTGAAACTACAGGCACTGGCTGCTCATGAAAGTCAGCGGGAATGGCTGCGTCGCCAACACGATATGGATGAATATCTGGATTCCTGCCGACGGTGGAGCGCGAAGCGTGGCGACGAAGGGGGCTTCGCCTATGGAGAAGGTTTCCGTCAATATCTGGGACACCCTTATCCGCACGAGAACGTTCTGCTTGAACTGCTGGGAAGCGGCGTCACTGTGATGCACTAATGCCAGAGATCTGCACCTGACTCGTGATGTGATGACCTTGTTTCAGACTGGTTCGATCTTTCATTTGGCTGCGCAGCATGCGTTTCACTTGATCAGTAACAACGCTGCTGCCTGCGTGCCAGATCGGCCATTTGATTCATACAGACACCTTTCAGCGGTTCGGTCTGGTGCTGCGGTCAACGCTGCCGGAACAGGGGACTCTTACAAACTGCAAACGCAAGGGCTGCCGATGATCAGGGCTTTTGCGATTCTGTGACAGAGATACGTTGACACTGCTTGTCACCCCCTCGTACAACGGAATCACACCTGATCTGGAAGATTCAGGTGAACCAGCCAGTCAATCTGTTCTGTGTGGTTTGGTCAAAGCTTGTCATTACCTGTGACATTGTCCAGTGACACTGTTCTGGCGGAAATGACGAAGTCAGGCAAATCGCATTGAACGACGCCAGTTTTACGGTGCGAGTTTTGCACGGAGGAAGGTGTCATGGGACATCGTGATCGGGAACTTGATGTCACGACAGGAACCCCCTGGGCGTGTGGTGATGGAAGTGCATTGCTTTCGTCCCTTCCGTCGGGCGTGCTGTCGGCGGCCGCATGGCGAGTGGGACCGACTCTGGCTGTTCCCGAAACCTACTGCGAAACCTACCAGTACCCCCTGATCTGCGTGCTTCACGATCACGACCGGTCAGAGCGGGATCTCTGGCAATGGTTCCCTGAGATCACCGATCAGAATGCGATTGGACTGGGAATTCGCGCTCCGTTCCCGGCCCGTTCCGGAATTCCAGGTCAATACCGCTGGCGCGGGCAACGACCAGATGCCAGCTGGGGAGCCATCTCCAGTGAAATCAGCGAAGTCACTGGCGAATGGAATATCCACCCAGACCGTATCTATCTGCATGGAGTCGGAAACGGTGCTGTGATTGCATTGCAGCAGTTACTGCTCAGTCAACTGGGACCCACCGACGCCGATTTTGAAATCGCCGGTGTCAGTTGTTATCAACTCCCGGGCTGGTGGCCCCGCGTTCTTCCTCCCGTCTCGACCGAATTACGAGGACGACTCCTGTTTCTGGATGAATGTCGGACTCCGGAAGAAGACGCTGCCATTGACGCACTGAAAGAAGCCGGTTGTTCAGTGATGCGAACCTCCTCCCCCAGCGCATCACCGCACCAGACAATCAATCACTGGATCATGGCCGGAATCGGTTCGACAATCTGGTAACAGGACTTCGTGCATCGTTCTGCATTCCGCAGGCGATACGAACATGCCATGCAATCCCTCAAGGAAGTCGCGTTCTTCTCTCTCCCCCCCCTCAGGAGAGATGGTAGCCGAAGGCAAATCCTGTTCGGCACGGATTTGAATCTTGCTCAGCCCCTTATCCCCGGTCCTTTTCCTCACTGGGACACTTTCAAAAAGCAGACGGTTGTTTAAACGGGGAGGGATCGCAAAACTTCCTCGTAAACGATTTCCTTCACTCCGATTCCGTCTCTCCCGAATCATTCAGAGGAACCACGGAAAGAACGGAAAACGCGGAAAAGAAAGGGCGAGACAAAGAGGTACTGGAAACAGGATGTTGTTTCAGTGAATCGCCATTTTTTTTCGTAACCCTTTTCTTTGTATGTATTCCGTAGTTTCCGTCTTTTCCGTGGTTCCTCTGAATAATTCGTGAGAGCGCAAAAAAGCCGGGCAAATTGCTTTGCCCGGCTTTCGGTTCTTCTTGATAAGCAGGTCGCAGAGATTATTCGGCAGCGTCGTCGCTGGCTCCGACACCAGCCAGGGCGGGTTCTTCCGTCCCTTCCCGGTATTCGCCAACGAACTCAAGCTGCTTCACGTCTCCGACTTCACGGACCTTGACAGTGATGGCGTTCTTGCCATCAAAGACTCCTCGCAGCAATTCTTCCGCCAGTGGGTCTTCGACGTAAATCTCCACAGCGCGACGCAATGGTCGGGCACCGTAATCGGTGTGATCCCGGTCGCTCTGCTCGTTGCGACTCTTGTCGATAACCAGTTGTTTGGCTTCGTCTTGCAGTTCGAGGTGCAGTCCCCGTTCTTTCAGACGCTCGCGAACCTTCTTCAACTCGAAGTCGACGATGGATCGCATGTCGAGGTCGTTCAGTTTGTGGAAAACCACGACTTCGTCCAGACGGCCGATGAACTCCGGCTTGAACTGGCGACTGACTTCCCCCATGACATTTTTCTTCATGTCGTCATGAGCAGCGTCGCCATCCTTGTTGGAGAACCCGAACGCCGGGCTGGAAATTGCCTTGGCTCCCACGTTGGTAGTCATGATTAGGATGACGTTCTTGAAATCGACCCGACGGCCGAAACTGTCGGTCAAATGCCCTTCTTCCATGATCTGCAACAGCATGTTGTAGATGTCCGGGTGGGCCTTCTCGATTTCATCCAGCAGCACAACCGCGTACGGTCGACGGCGGATTTTCTCGGTCAGTTGTCCCCCTTCTTCGTAACCGACATATCCCGGAGGAGCCCCGATCAAACGGCTGATGTTATGCCGTTCCTGGTACTCACTCATGTCGATCTGAATCAGTGCTTCCTCGTCACCGAACATGAATTCGGCGAGCGATTTGGCCAGCAACGTCTTTCCGACCCCGGTTGGACCGGAGAACAGGAAGGTTGCGGTCGGACGTTTGGGGTCTTTCAAACCGCTTCGGCTGCGGCGAACCGCTTTCGAAACCAGTTTGATGGCCTCGTCCTGACTGACAACCCGTTTGTGGAGATGGCTTTCCATTTCCAGCAGTCGCACGGTGTCTTCACTCGAAAGTCGAGTCAGTGGAACACCGGTCATCTTGGCGACCACTTCGGCGATCACTTCGGCATCGACAACTCCATCGGTTTCCTGAGACTTCTGCCGCCATTCGCGGTTGATCGTCTCTTTCTTCCGTTTGAGTTTGTCGGCCTGATCACGAAGTGATGCGGCTTTCTCGAAGTCCTGATTCGCCACCGCTTCTTCCTTGGCGGCGTTCATTCGCTCGATATCTTCTTCGAGTTCCTTCAGATCGGGCGGGCGAACCATCGATTTCAGGCGAATTCGGGCTCCGGCCTCGTCGATCACGTCGATCGCTTTATCCGGCAGGCATCGCCCCGTGATATATCGCGTCGACAGTTCGACGGACGATTCCAGAGCGTCGTCGGTGTACTGAACCTTGTGATGGCTTTCGTAACGGTCTCGCAATCCTTTGAGGATCTCGACCGCCTGTTGCTTGCTCGGGGGATCGACCATCACCATCTGGAACCGGCGTTCCAGTGCGGTGTCTTTCTCGATGTACTTGCGGTACTCATCGAGTGTGGTCGCACCGATACACTGGAGTTCGCCACGGCTCAGTGCAGGTTTCAGAACGTTGGATGCGTCAATCGCTCCTTCCGCTCCACCGGCACCGACCAGGGTATGCAATTCGTCGATGAAGAGAATCACGTTTTTCGCGCGACGCACTTCATTCATCACCGCTTTAATACGCTCTTCGAACTGACCGCGATACTTCGTTCCGGCCACCATCATGGCCAGGTCGAGAACGACGATCCGTTTTTCTCGCAGAAGTTCCGGGACGCTTCCGTCAACGACCAGTTGGGCGAAGCCTTCGACGATGGCGGTCTTTCCGACCCCTGCTTCCCCCAGCAGAACCGGGTTGTTCTTCTGGCGACGGCAAAGAACCTGAGTGACCCGTTCGATTTCATTGGCTCGGCCAATAACGGGGTCCAGTTTTCCTTGTCGGGCCAGTTCGGTGAGATCCCGTCCGAAGCTGTCGAGGGCTGGAGTTTTGCTCTTGCTCGACTTTCCGGCCGGATTCGCGCTCCCCCGTTCACTCGATTCGGCCCCTTCGATGCCGTGTCCGAGCAGGTTGAGAACTTCTTCGCGAACATCTTCCAGTTTCAGTCCCAGATTCATGAGAACCTGAGCGGCGACCCCTTCCTGCTCACGCAGAAGTCCGAGCAGCAGGTGTTCCGTCCCGACGTAGTTATGGTTGAGGTTTCGGGCCTCTTCCATCGCGTACTCAATGACCTTCTTGGCGCGTGGGGTTTGCGGTAATCGCCCCATGGTGACCAGATCCGGCCCGGACTGGACGATTTTCTCGACCTCCAGGCGAATCTTGCGAAGATCCACTTCCAGGTTTTTCAGAACGTTTGCCGCGACTCCCGATCCTTCTTTGACGAGTCCCAGCAGGATATGTTCGGTCCCGATATATTCGTGATTAAATCGTTGGGCTTCCTGATTGGCCAGTTGCATGACCTTGCGAGCCCGATCTGTGAAACGTTCGTACATGACTTCCAGCTCCTCTCCGGTCACGTCGCGACCTTATGCCCGACTTCCCGTCATTCTGATCTCGCCGTCACGCAACAAACGTGACAACCAACAATACAAAACGAGAAGAGATGTGGCATTTCGACGATGACACCGAATTCTAGTTCGACACTGAAAGAGGGACAAGATTTGCCTGCGGTTCGGAGCAAATTGGTGCGGAATTCTTTTTTACGGATCTGCGAAGTTTTCTGCAAAAATCAGCCGAAGTGGCACAAGATCTCGCCTCTGGCAGTTGTTTGGGATGTTTCACCGCCGGAGTGGCAGTGAAATCCTGCTTTCTCCGGGAAACGAAAAAAATTTCCTAATATCTTGGGTGGCCCGGCCAGAACTGGCCGGGTGCCGCAGGCACAAGAAGCTTTTACCCTCAGCGCCCCATCTGTTTCTCTAAGCCTGAATCGCTCAACTTGCTACATCAGTCGGCCATGAATTGGATACTGAGGGTGGAAACATCTTGTCGCTTCGCGACCCGGCCGATACTGTCCGGGCCACCCGAGGATCACCCGCGTGATTTGTACACTACCGTCAGTCTTCGCGTGCCCGATGGGTGCTGGGCAACTGGATTTCTGGCCCAGCGGGGAAAAACTGGATATCGTCGCGGAGGTATTGGACAGATGGCTGCGTCTGACCGTTGAAGTTCGACAGATCGGCCATGATTTCGGAAGCTTCATCGTGGGAGAGAAGCCTGACATCGGTCACTCCGCAAGTGCGCAGTTCGGTCGTGATTGCGGTAACAATCGCGAATGGGAACTTAGGAGTAATGGCAATGTATGCTGTTGATGTCCCACCTTCGATGCCTTGGCCGAGACAAACGGTAAGCTGCGGAGTCCCATCCTGAATATTCTTTACATTTTGAGGGAATCGCAGCCACGGTCCTACCGTGACGCCATCAGTGGGAAATTTACAATTCTCCACAGCACAAAAAACGGCTCCAACGACATCGACTCGGGTGAACCCTGAAGCCGTGATGGCGGAAGTCGAAGCCTTCGTGTCGAGGGTCACCCACACAAAGGAGTTGTCTGGATCAGCGAACGCGGAGTTACAGATTGCTGAATGGGCGAACACCACAACAGCCAGCAATGATACTGTTCGAATCATTCCGAGCCTCCACTCTCCGTTTTCGATTCATCCTCTCACGACGGATCGATCATCCGTTTCCAATCCCGGAGGCAACTGAATTGGCAGTCCGACAGACTTTCGTTGCAAATACCAGCGAGCGGAACTCCAAGGCCAATCTCCCGGATGGTCAACCAGATCGGCCTTGACCGGATTCTCATGCATATAGCGTAACTTCTCTTCGAACTTCCCATAAGACCAGATATTGAACCCATAGTAGCGTGCCTGCCAGAAAGGATCAGTATCGTTGATCTGCGAGCAATATCTGGGGAAGCGGATTTGATACAGTTCCTTCAGGGCGTGTGAACTCTGACTTTTCCACTTATTCATGAACAGACTCAACTGGCCAGTTTCCGGAAACCAGACCATGGCGTGGACGTGATTCGGCATGATGACGTATCCCAGACACATCCCGTTCTGCTGCGCCAGTAGGGAACCAAGATGCCCAATGACGATTCGTTTGGCGCGCTCTGATTCCAGGCATCGCCGCCGTTTGTAGCAGGAGAAGGTCACGAAGTGGATGTGCTTCTCGTCATCAAAGACGCGCCGATTAACCATAAGTTGGCTATTGTGTGGGGGAATCGGAGATTGATGAGAATTTGGGGGCTGAGGGTGAAGGCTTCTTGTCGCTGTGCGACCCGGCCTGTCTGGCCGGGCCACCCGAGTGACTCCCGTGTTCTAATACCGACGAATCACACTCTGAAGGACCCCCAGGACTTCGACGTTTTCGCTGTAAATCGGCTTCATGGAGGAATTCGCAGGCTCCAGTCGGAACCGGCCATTCTCACGGTAGAAGCGTTTGAGTGTCGCGTCTTCTCCATCTACGAGAGCGGCAACAATCTCACCGTCTCTGGCAGTGGACTGTTTTCGGATGATGGCGTAATCACCGTCGGTGATGTGTTCCTCAATCATTGAATCTCCCCGAACTCTCAGGCAGAACAGGTCTGAATCTTCAAAGAGATCGGAGAATTCGGCCTGATCCGTGTCTTCGACGGCGAGAACAGGCGTTCCGGCAGCAATCTGTCCGGCAAATGGCAGGCTGGTCTTGCCTCGTCGTATCGATTCATTTAATTGGATCGCTCGGGACATGTTCTGTTCGCGAGTGATGAGCCCTTTCTTCTCCAGCGCCTTGAGATGGCACATCACTCCGTTCGGAGAACGAATTCCAAAGTTTTGTCCGATTTCGCGTACGGTCGGACCGTATCCTCGGTTCAGAATACGATCCTTGATGTATTCGTAGATGAGATGCTGGCGTTTGGTCAGCTTGGATGAATCACTCATGGCGATAACTCCTCCTGGACCGAGTTCGGTCTACCGTGTGCAGGCGAGTGAGGGCGTTTGGAGACGCAAAACCTCGCTTTTCGCTTGCGGAAGGCTGAGAACAACTTTTGAAATCGCTCTAAAAAGCACGAATCCATCAGAACATCTGGCAATGTTCAATGCCGTTCTGCCAGACTTCTGATTCGCCTCTAAGAAGAGCCTTTTACTTAACATATGCTGTACATATAACACGTTGATATACCTTTGTGCAATGTTCATGTGTACGGTTCTCTGTTTCTTTTGCAGGCTTAAACTTGCCCCATTTTGCGTAGTTTTCACGACCGTCACGTCCGGTGCAACTGGGCGGATTCCGACAAGAAGAATGTCGGTCGTAACTGTTACTAGAGGTTTTTCCGCTACGACTCGACGATAAATCTGCCTGTGGGCGGCTTCGCGATGGTGGTTCCTGAAAAACGGGTACGCTCTCGTGATTTTTCTCTGCAGGAAGTGATTCGAAAGCATGTTCAGACGTTTCCAGGCATCATTGGCTTCGCTGATGCCCCTGTTTTTGTTTCTTGGCAATGGTTTTGCCTCGGAATGGGATGGGGAACATCGGGGATTTGACATTCCTGATTTCGGACGTCGCAGCTCTTTTGCCGGATTTGCAGACGAGGGGAACTCCTATGAGTTCCCGAATTCGGTTTCTCTCGAATCCACAAAACCCGGACGCCTGAATTCGACGCAACCCATTGTTAAAAAGACGGAACCGTCAATTTCACAGGTTGAGCACGTGTTCGCCAACCCGGATTTCCTTTTGGAAGAGACCGCCGATCCGCAAGTCTATTCGATCCCGGAGGAGAGAGTTTACGTTACGGATTCCGGATGGCAGATTTTACCGGATGGGTTGCTCTATCACTCTTATCTGGCAGGGACGAAAGAGCCGAGATTTGCGTCACAATGGTTGTCGGATCAAAATCGTGGAATGGTTTGGGAGGCCGTCGTCGGAGGACGCTGGGGACTGTTTCGCCATGGTGGAGAAGGGCCGGATGCTGAAGGGTTTCAGTTTGACGTGATTGGGGCCGCATTCGTCCGTATTGACCCGGAAGAAGAATCTGACCTGGAAGCAGCCGACTTCAATGCCGGTTTTGTCGGGACCTGGCATTATGGACGCTGGCGCTACAAACTTGGATACAATCACTACAGTTGCCATCTGGGTGACGAGTACGTTCTGAAGAATCTCGGACTCACCCGCTATAATTATGTCCGCGATTCCATTCTGTTCGGGACCATGTATGACATTACCCCGGAATTGCAAATTTACGGGGAAATGTATGTCGCCCTCGGAACTGGGGGAGGGGCGGAACCATTTGAGTTCCAGACCGGGGTTCAATATTCCCCCGCTCAGGCAACCGGAATACGGGGAGCTCCCTTCTTTGCCGTCAACGGACATTTCCGACAGGAGCATGGCGGGAACGGAAGTGTGAACGCTCAGGCAGGTTGGGCATGGCGGGGTGGAAAATCAAACCGGCTGTTTCGTTTCGGATTCCAGCATTATAACGGTCCGTCCATGCAATGGTCCTTCGTAGACCGCTACGAGAACATGACCGGCATGGGACTCTGGTTTGACTACTGACCTGTCAACGGAATTGATCCGGCGATTCCAGGTGTCCCAGGTGCTCTCGCTGACCAAAGTTCTCGTCATGAGAGGAAATTACGGGGCACCTCGCCGTCGATTTTCTTCGACCAGTTGTCGATACGCTTGATTTTCGCAAAAATAGCGATGCTGGAGATCACCCGCACCGATGCTGGTGCGTCTTGAATGTTGGCGGACCATTGGTTCTGTAAAAGAGCCGCATCTTGGGAACTGCGCCACCAAAGCAAGAAAAGAGTAAGTACCCCTGACAAAACGGACCCCGATCCGCTCGCGGAAAGGGAATTCTCATCGTTTGAGAGGTTTTGTTCGCGGCTTTAAGAAGTTAACTCGAACATTGTATTTGATGAAGGAGGGGCCAAAATGGCCGAAATTACCGCCGCCGCCGTGAAAGCATTGCGGGAAAAAACCGATCTGCCGATGATGGAATGCAAAAAGGCGCTCACCGAAGCTGGCGGTGACCAAGAGAAGGCGATCCAGATCTTGCAGGAACAAATCGGCAAGGTGATCGGGAAACGGGCTGCCAATGCCACTCTGGAAGGGCGCGTCTTCACGAAAGTCGCTGACGATGCCAGCGAAGCTGTTGCTGTTGAGATTCTCTGCGAATCCGCCCCGGTTGCCGGAAGCGAAGGACTGGCTGCTCTTGCGAGTGCTCTGGTTGAGCAACTGTACACTGGTCCCGGAGCAGAAAACGGCGAAGCTCTTCTCGACCAGCCGAATCCGCACGGAACCGGAACTCTTCGTGAATTTTACGAATCCACCGTGAACAAGATTCGTGAAAAGATCGTCATCAACCGGTTGGCCCGAGCGAAGGGGCCCGTTGGTGTTTACGTTCACCACGACGGAAAAACCGCTGTTCTCTTCGAAGCAGAAGGAACCGCTAAAGACGTCGGGATCCTGCGTGACGTGGCCATGCATATTGCCGCTTTGAAGCCAGCTGTCGCCACCGTTGAAGAAGCCGATCCGGCCGCAGTGGAAGCAGAACGTCAACGTCTGGCTGAAGAAGCCAGGGCGACCAAAAAGCCGGAAAACATCATCGAGAAAATCGTTGATGGCAAACTGGGAGTCTTCTACCGCGAGGTCGCCGGTGTTCTGACAGAACAACTGTTCGCGAAAGATGATTCGAAAACCGTTCGTCAGGTTCTCGCTGAGAACGGCCTGAAGGCCAAGAGCTTCAAGCTGATCGTCCTCGGCGCAGAATAACACTCCTCCAGGGGGGATGCAGCCAGTTCAATCAAAAGCCGACACGAGCCCGTCTTGTGTCGGCTTTTCTATTCGGATGATTCATCGCCCCACCAAGGCTTTCGCTTTATTGAAAATCGCCCTCCCAGAAATTGCCCATCTTGTAACAAGCAAAAGCCCTGATCGCCCCACCTCATCATCTGTACGTTTCCGTGCCTTCCGTTCTTCCTCTGAATTTTCCGGATAACAAACTACTGTTGCGTCAGTATTGAAAATGAGGGTGGAAGAATCGAAACGGGAGCGGCCAACGAGCCGCGGAACATGTGAAGCAACCCTCAGTTTGAAGCCTGACAAGGCACTACAGGTCGTCCTGGAGATCATCGGACTCGACAGCGGTCTCTTTCATTGGCTTCGGTTTGGGGTGGTGGGCATCCAGATACGATTGCAGAATAATCTGCGCGGCGACCATATCAATCCGTTTTTTCCGCTGCTTGCGGGTCAGTTCGGCCGCAAGAAGAAAGTCTTCCGCCACGGCACTGGTGAACCGTTCATCCCAGTAAGTGACAGGCAATCCGGTGATCGAGTGGAGCCAGGCTCCGTATTGCCGGGCTTCATGTGATTTCTGGCTTTCCTCTCCTCCGACATGAATCGGGAGGCCGACCACAATTCCGACGGGTCGGTAATCTTCGAGGATGCTGCGATAATAGCGAGTGTCGAGTTGCTCGTTCCGGCGCTCATAGAGTTCGAGCGGGCTGGCCATGGTCCGATCGGGAGTTGCAAGAGAAAGGCCGACTCGTTTTGTTCCATAGTCGACTCCCAGCAGGCGACCGGAAACAGGAAAAGGGGCAGTGGGTTCCGATGGCGTTGTCATGTCGACGACTGTACCGTCCCCGGCAGGAAAACGTAAGTTCCCTGAACGGACTCATCTGGCCAGTTGCGTCGATCGGCGTGATTCACAGGAAGAGTGAATCAACGGATTCGATCTTCTGTCTGGTTACTTGTGGTAACCGAGGCTGACCATCACGTCGAAGAGTTCTTCAAACGTAATGAAACGACGACGGTGGAGGAGTTTGTACTGATCGACAGCTTTCGCCAGTTCGTCCACTTCCGGCCGGGCGGTGTTGCGGGAGTCAGAGAATTGCCGACGCTCTCCCCCGGAACGTGATTCGTTTCCGCGACCGCCTTGCCGACGATCGACGAAGCCATCAGGGTTGGATGTGAAGCTTTGCATGATCAACTCCAGACATTCTTCAATACAGAGTGGCCCCTGTTTGTGACCGCACGGGGGGCCGGGGCAAGTGACTGCTCTCTGGAAATCTAGCTCCGCCAGCATGACGGTGAGGTCGGTTTCTGACTTTTGTTGATCATTTGGAAAGACTGTGTCGCCACAATCAACCTAACCCACAGAACCGGCACAGGGTGCAAGGATGAAATGGTGAAACGAAACAATGCGGCTCCGATAAACGGGATGCCGCATTGCATGAGTTTTTCTGGGGGACGGGCCTCAGGAACGAGCCTGAGAAACAGGCCTGAATCAAGGGCCTCCCATCTCTCCTTCGCCGCGTCGTTCGGCAGTGCGGGCTTTTCTCTTTAACACACTTTTCTGTCGAGGGCTCATGCCTTCCGTGGATTTCGGAGCTTCGGCAGAACCCAGCCCCAGTTCGGAGAGCAGGGGATCCCCTTCGGTGGCTTTCGGGGCTTTCAGATATTCGAACTGTTTGGTCTGAAAGGCAAGATAGTTCTTTTTCACTTTGTGGTCCTGATCATTACGGACAGGACTGAAGTAGACCAGATCGTCCGCCGAGCGGGCGACAATGGTTTGCGGCACAACAGGAAGTTTGCCTCGAAGAGAACCAATGGGAAGTTTCACAGCGGTTCCGTCAGTCGCTTTCTCATGAAGAGCGTCGTCTACGCGAATATCCGCGACTGCGTCGACGAGGAAGTCCTGCGAGCTGAACCGGTATTCCTGTGTTTCATTGACCCCTTTTGCGGGATCGATGACGATCGTGCTGACCTTATCGGAAAGAGGCTGTCCCGACCGGATTTCCAGAAGGCTGTTCACAAAGGTTCCGAACGAGGGATTCCACTCGAACATGTCGAATCTGGCGATCGGCAGAAACTTGCCGGAGAGTTCCCGTGTATCGGTGACGAAGTACTTGATGTCTTCTTCAACACTGACCGGTTCTGTCACTGTACTCCATGGAGTTGTTCGGGTTTCTCCTTCGATGATATGGGCAATTCCCCCGGCATCCTGCAGACGGCGGCCGTAGTTGGGATTTCGCAACACCAGTCGAACGCGATAGCGATACGTCTTCCCCGGTTCGACGTTGAAATCAAGATATCGAAACAGGAGCAATTCTCCATCCGCACTGGCGCGTGCCTGAATCCACTCGCGAATCCTCTTCTCTTCCTCAGTCTTATTGGTGGCTCCTTTGGCCATGTCGGAAATCAGTTTCTCGATGGGATTTGCCTGGTTTGCCGGTCCTCGCGGAGAACGTCCCCCTCCCATGGCAGGACCGCCGCCAGAGAAGCCTCCTCCCCCCATTCCCATATCGAAGCCGGGGGAGTTGGAGTACATCCCCACCCCCAGCATGTCTGCCTCCAATTGACGGGAATCAATGACGTTGCCGGCAAATCCTCCACGACGGGTGACTGCAGAATCCATCTGCTTCTTTTGCAGAGCGGCTTCCTGAAGCAGTTTCCGTTGCATTTCCGTCTCAAGAGCAATCTGAGCATCCGTCAGGGTGAATTTTTCAATCTGAGGATGAGTCGCCTGATTGCGCCATTCTCCTGAAATGCGTGTCGGAAGTGGCATCGTGATCACGGCATTGGTGATCGTGCTGTTGACGACTTCGGCATCGAATCCGGCAGCTTTTTCGAGGATGTCGAATGCCGCCTGAAGATCAATCGGTTCCCAGGGACCGGTCCAGGGATCCTGCCCGGGTTGAGTCACGGGTTGAGCAACCTGTCGTTCCAGTTCGAAGTCGATAATGTCAAAGATGGATGCGGTCTGATGATAGTTTCGGTGAATGGCGTCCGCGAATTTCAGGATCTGATCCCGAAGCGGAAACACACCGCGAACAGAGACGAAGTGATATCCCTGTCCGTTCAGATTCATTGTCGGCCCCCCTGTTTCCATCCCTTCCATGCCACTCATGGTGGGCTCCATCGAAACAGAATATTCCAGCATTCCTTCATCTCCGCGCCCTCCGGCGCCTGCTGCGGTCCGGCTTTTGCGGAACTCATCGGGAATGTTATCGTCCGCGGCAAGAGCCGGTTCCATGGTCTGTTTCTGAGGCGTTGTTTCCGCAGGACCTTCCGTCAGGATCTCCAGAAGAACCCGACCGCCACTGACGATCGGATTCTGTACGGCGACCAGTTCCGGTTCGCGAACAGGTTCGTCACCCCCAAGCAGGTTGACCGACATTCTTCCGGACATTTCAATCGATGCCGGACTCAACTCTTTATAGATCCGTTCATAGACGATGTTCGCGGGAGCCGCTTCCTGGGTGATCACATAGGTTTGCTGCTCATCTTCCGGCCAGGTATTTGCTTTCCAGGTTTGCATGCCCTGGGTCACTTTCTGCGTGATTTCCCCCGGGGTGCCTGAGTAGGGGCTCCACTGCGACCCTGCGACGGCCAGTAGAGCGACCAGCGCCAGAATTCCGAAGACCACTTTCTCAACGTGGTTGAGAGCCAGTTCCTTGATATTCTTTTTCGCCATGACAGCGGCCTTTAGTTGAAACTCGAAAAACTCGAGGCGGTGGGGCTGAATTCTATTTTTGTTTACCGACTGCAACAGCCTGCATCTTCGCGTGCGGAATGCTGACCGCGAAAATTGACAATCCTCTTTTTACTCTGGCGCCGCAGCGGGTCCTGAAGACTCGGACGGCGCTGGGGGCATCGGGCTCTCTGCAGCCGGCATGGGTTCTGTCGTTGCTTCTGTTGTGGGCTCGGCTGATGGTGCTGACTCTGGCGGTGTTGACTCAGCCGGAGTCAGCACCGGTTCTTCAGTGGAAGCCGGAGTTGCCGGAACGTTCTGATCCACTGCATTCTGAGGGGCCTGACGGGCCTCTGCTTTTCGGGCTTCAACGGCAGCCAGTGTTTCCTTGGGCTGTTTGTACATGGTGATCACCCCACATAAATCCAGTTGGACAAGGTCGGGATGATTCATGGATTCCGCAGCAAACGACGGCAGATTCGCAGCATAGGGATTCGGACGAAGTGTGGCCGTCCGGTCTCCGCTTCGATAAACGCCTGCATCGAAATTGCCACTGCTCCCTGAAAATCCGCCTTCCGGAGAGGATCCGAAAGCCGGGAGGTTGAAGTCGCTCATCTCCCCTGAGAACCCATCCGTGGTTCCTCGGCTTTGAATCACGCGATACGGATTGGCCCCGACCTGAAAGCGTCGAACCTGAACCGGCCAATCGGAGTTCGCCAGTTGCACAATGAAGTCGGCAATCTTGCTTTGCTGAATGATGACGCTCATATAGAAGCCTCGTTCAAAGAACGGTTTGGATTCGTCATCCGCTCCGATGTAGCGCTTTGGAAGCGCTGGACCACCAGTCCCGCCCTCGGACATGCCCATATCCATTCCCATGTCTCCCCCACCCGCTCCAGCTGCACTCGCGGGACCGAATTCTTCTGCCGGATTGAAGGCGACCGAACCTTTAACATTGGCTCCCATACCTCCACGTCCTGAACGGCGCATGCCCCCCATGCCCCCTTCGAATTCGGACATGCCTCCTTCTCCGGACATGCCTGCATCGGTGGTTGTTGGTTCGCCAGTTCCTCCGAGCAGTTCGAGCCGATCCAGTCGCCGAACGACACTTTCACGAACCGATTCCTTGTCCTGATTCACCTTGACGATGGAGTCCAGCAATAACTCTGTCATCCAGATATCAATCTGGGCATCCCACATTTCCTGTGAGGTGACTCCGAACTGCTCGAAATGCGCCTGCGGCAGATTCGCCATCAGGACCACTTTCTGATTGGGACCAATCGAGGCTTTTGGGTTCGGAAGCACCATCGGGTCAAGTGGCCGAACCGGTTGGACCCGTTCCTGCAAACGGCGATACGCTTCGTCGTAGGTCCCTTTGTAAATGTTTGGAACCTGCTGATTGAATTCTCCCAGAAAGTCAGCGGGGATTCTGTCCGCAACCAGTCGCGGCCAGGTCATTCGGGCCTGCTGGTGTTTCCAGAGGTCGACGATGGCGTCGTCGACATAAGCTTCCAGCGAACCGTTAATGAACTTGAGTTTCGTGATGTAGTCGTCGTTCGCTTCCCGACCTGATGAAACCCCACTTTTCACCTGATCAAGGCGAGACTCCCGGGCCTGGGTCGCTGCTCTGAGCTGACCGTTGGCCGAGTAGAAACCATAGAGGACCAGCGGGATGATTAATCCTGACAGGATCCAGAAATGATGTCGGATCAGAGGTTGAAGCTTATCCATCACTCGACCGCTTTATCTATATGACTGGTGAATTACAGAACTGTTTTTCAGTGTCGGTGACGAGTTCCCAAAGATGACGGCTGGCAGTCACAGTCTCCAGGAATTCGACAAGAGCACTGCTCGTTATTCTTGTGGGGGTTCTGCCGAAATTCCTTCGGCGGCCTCACGAACTTCATCGCTCACCCCTTCCCCCTCTTCCTCGGTGACGGGGGCCGGGTCCACCCGTGATTCGGGCGGCACATAATTGAAGGCGAACTGAATCACGAATTTGACCTTGTAAACTTCTTTGACAGGAGTCTCCGGTGAACCGGGAAGTCTTTGTGGAGTCGCGGGAGGTCCAAAGCCCCGGTCTCCTTCGGGATTGAATCCGGGGTGACCGCGATTGAATCCGCCGGGGTTCCGTGGATTAAAGCGTGGAGTGGCTCCCGCCGGAGTCCGTCGCGTGACGGGGGGCTGGTTCGGATTGTCCAGTTCCCGACTGTGTGCCACGATTGTTGCGTGAGAAATTCCCATGCGGGTGACATCGCGCGTCACGAAATCCGGTGGCTGAATCTTGGGTTGCTGCAGATTCTTCAGGAGTGTGTTGATCACGTACAAAAAGCCGGATTCTTCCGGATTCTGCGGGTCATCGTGATAATGTTCTCCTTCCAGCGTGAAGATATAACCGGCGCCTTCCGGAGGCGTTTCCCGGTCGGCTGGAGCCAGCAACTGCTTCATGTGTGGTGTCAGAGTGTTGAACCAGTTCGCGCGGTCGGAAACCCGTTCTGCCGAAAACAATGTCAGGTTGATCTGCCTTCTCTTCTCCAGATCATCGGCAGTGAACTCGGCGTCCGGGGGATCGCGTGGCAGGCAGTCCAGAACGGCGTTAAACACTTCCATCCACTTGATGTCGCGCCGATCTTCGGTGAGCGCATCCAGTTTCCCTTTCGTCGTCTCGTTCGTCGCTTTCTCGGCGTCGTAATCTCTTTTGAAGTTCGTAATTTCGGTCCCGAACTTCGTTGCTTCGTCCTCGGCGGCCTGAAACTCTGCTGTGTGCACGGTGGCGTACGACCGGGCGTTTCCAATTGTCGACAAAGAAAACAGCAGCAGGAGAACAGCGGCCGAGGCGAGTGCCCAAGGCTTCTTGAGGCGGATACGGCGTTCGGCTGTAATTTCCGGAGGAAGCAGTGATGTACGGATTCGAGTCTGTTCCAGCCCCTGCAATGCCAGTCCGTAAGGAACAGCAAAGCTGAGAAGGTTTTCCGTGAACATCGGGGAACTGATGACGGAATCGCCGGTCAACAGTTTGAAGGAATCGGTTCGCTCAACCGGGTATTGCAGGTTCTGTTGCAGGAATTTCTGCAATCCGGCCAGTTTGAAGCCATTCCCCAGTCCGACGACTTTCATCACTTTGGCGGAGCGGTTCACACTGGAAAAGTAACCGATCGACCGCTGAACTTCCGCGACATAGTCGTTAAAGACAGGGCGAAGTGCCTGGAAGACGGCTCGCGGATCCGGCGACTTGGTCGCGTTGCATTTCAGGTGCTCCGCCTTGGCGAAGCTGAGTTTCATCTCTTTGGCTAATGCCCGGGTGAAGTGATTTCCCCCGATCGGAACGTTACGAATCCAGATTTTGTAGCCGTTGGAAACCATGAGCGTGGTGTTGTCACAACCCATGTCGAGCATGATGTAATATTCGTCGGTCGGCTCGCCGCTATCTCCCCGGCGAATTCCCAGTTCATCCAGACTGAGAATGTTATAGAGAGCCAGCGGGGCGATCTGAATCAGTTCAACTTCGACCTTGGCGTTCTGGTAAGGACGCAGTTGCTGTTGAACCTGATCGCGCTTCATCGCGAACAGTCCGACCTCCGCATCGAGCAGAAAGCCCCCTTCTTCCGCCCCCGCTCCGAGTGGCTGATAGTCCCAGATCACGTCGTCCAGTGCGAACGGAATCTGCTGTCGGGCTTCGTATTTGACGATTTCGTGCAGCTTGCTTGATTCAACAGGGGGAAGTTGAATAAAGCGGGCCAGGGCAGACTGACCGGGAACAGAGATGGCAACCGCATCCCCTTTGAGATTATTCCGGGACAGGAACGTTTCCATCGCCTGCGGGACGATCTCGTCCGGAATGGCGTCGGGTTGACTGAGAATTTTGGGGAAGGGAATGTAGTCGAACGCCTCGGCGACAACCTGTCCGCTATCAGGATCAAGGCGAACCTTGATTGCCTTCAAAGCCGACTGGCCGATGTCGATTCCCCAGGCTGCACGTAATTCCGCCATGCCAAACCCTTTGTCTTCATCTTACCTGCGTGACCCCGACGGCCATCGGAATCGATGAACCAGACGGTTTTCGAGGAAAGTCATCTTAGTGCCGCGAACAAAACCTCTCAAACAATGAGAATTCCTTTTTCCGCGAGCGGATCGGGGTTCGTTTTGTCGGCGGTTCTTATATCGAATTTGAGAAGTGTCTACGTCTGCCGGTCACTGAGCGAACGAGGCAGTGCAGTACACTGGAAATGAAATTGATACTTTAGTTTACGGGGGAAGCCCCTGTTTCGCCAACCATCATGGTCGTCAGAATTGCATTTTCCTGCCTCTTTGCCTTGACTTTTGACACAATCGTTGGAGCCCCCACCTCATATTCAAAGACGACAGGACACAATGAAAAAGTTCCAGGAATTTGCCCTCATTCAGGAAATTTCTGTTCCGGACTGGTGGTTTCCTGTTGGACCCAGTCGAAAAATTTTTCATTTCCTGCACACGAATTCCACGCGACAACGCAGGGGCAATCGTAGGGATGAATCTCCAAAATCCGCTCTGTGGCCGCTGAAATCAGGGACGTTTGTGTTTTGAAAAGAATCGCAACTTCCGGAGATGTCTGCACTTCATTCTCCCATCTGTAGACGGAAGTGATTTCACCGCTGATGTTTGCACATGCCACAAGACACCGTTCAACAAGATCGTGTGCGATTTTCAGGGCAACCTCCCGGCTGGGGGCGGTCACGTAAAGCGTGGTCATCTCCACTGCTTGACTCCTTGATGGAAAACTGTATGCCGGAAGTCTTGAAAACAGAATCAGGAAGAGATATCGTTCGGGACTTTCCGCATGTCATCTGGGGGAAAGGTGTCTCCCGTAGATGACTTTGTTGACTGGAAATTAAACTGAAACGCTCAGGTTTTCGGCCATTTTAAACGATTTTCATCGTTTTTGTCCTGCCTGAACGTCACGAAGTGATACTGTCCAGGAATACTGGCCGTTTAATAATATTGTTCGCAGTAACTGCTCGAATGGATCGAAGGATTGGGGTTTTTCCCAAAACTTTTGTTTTCGGTAGTTTCCTGCTTTGTTGAAATTTCGTTCGAGTAAGCTGCAACAGCAGTGCCTTCCGTTTCGCCATGTCGGCGGCCCTTTTCGCTTGTTATAGATGAAGAGGCAGAGCGGCATTGTTTTGTTTCATTGCTCAGGTTGCACCAAGAAGTACTGATTCATGTCACACATCGTTAAAATTTCCGGAAAACCACGAGCGAGTGTCGGCACCTCCCAGGCCCGACGTCTGCGGACGCAAGGACTTGTTCCAGCTAATGTTTACGGGCACAAGCAGGATTCCGCCAATATCGTTCTGGAGAGCGACGCAATCACAGGGCTGATTAAAAGCGGTGCCCGGGTTGTGGATCTGGACATTGAAGGCACTTCGGAAAAGGCGCTTCTGAAAAGTGTCCAGTGGGATACCTTTTCAACACACGTTCTGCATGTGGATTTTCTGCGAGTGGACATCAATGAGCGTGTCCGGCTGGATGTTCCCATTCAGTTGCGTGGAACGGCTCCAGGCGTTGTTGCTGGCGGAGTTCTGGAAGTTCCACACCACACCTTGACAATTGAGTGCCTGGCGGTTGAAGTTCCAGACAACATTCAGGTTCGGATCGCCAGCCTGAACCTGGGTGAGTTCATTCACGTTTCGGATCTTCAGGATGTTCCTCCTGGAGTCACCGTGCTGACACCACCAGAGACCGTTCTGGTTCATGTCGCTCAGTTGCAGGTGGCACCTGAAGCAGAAGCTCCAGCAGAAGAAAAGAAATAGGGTATTGCCGGACCGTGTGCAGGCGTTTTGGCGCGTGACCGTCCCGTTTTCTGCCTGCAGGGCGCTGGTGGCAAAATTCAGCGTAACACAATTTGAGGTTCAGGTTTGAAGATTGTTGCCGGGTTGGGAAATCCTGGGCGAAAGTATGCAGGAACCCGGCACAATGTCGGGTTTGAAGTGATTGAGGAACTGTCAAAGCGATTTTCTTCCCCGGCATGGAAGAACCGCTTTGAGGCAGAGGTGACCGAGATTCAGATTGCAGGCGAGCAGGTATTGCTGCTCGCACCGCAGACTTATATGAATCTCAGTGGCCGGTCTATTCGGAGTGCCGTCGTTTTTTACAAGGCGTCTCTTTCAGACCTGCTGGTCATTTGCGATGATATGAATCTGGAGCCGGGTCGTTTGCGACTGAAAGGTTCTGGATCCGCAGGGGGTCAAAAAGGGTTGAAGAATACAATCGACCAGTTCGGAACGGTCGATTTCCCTCGATTGAGGATTGGAATCGGCCGTCCGGATGACGGATTTGATACCGTCAATTACGTCCTGCATCCGTTCAGTAAACGGGAACGGATGGCAATGACGGATGCGGTGATTCGAGCCTGTTCAGCCGTTGAAACCTGGGTTCAGGACGGACTGGATGCCGCAATGAATCACTATAATCGTGTTGATCAAGCCGGTTCCTGAGAACCTCTGACAAAACTGATCCCGATCCATTTGCGGAACGGGAAGTCTCATCGTTTGAGAGATTTTGTTTGCGGCTTTAAGAATCGGTGTTATTGAAATATTTGAGTCGTCAATATTAAAGTGGCTGATTCTGTGAATCGGCGATGACAGTGTGAAGGGGATGAACTTGGCTGAGCGGTTGTATGAATGCATGTTTGTGCTGGATAGCGGTCGCTATGCACAGGATCCGCAGGGAACTGAAGACGCGATCAAGGAATATCTGACACGTTGTCAAGCCGAACTGGTCGCGATCGCTCCTTGGCAGGAAGGGAAGCTCGCCTACGAGATCGATGGGCACCGAAAAGGGCTGCACCTTCTGACTTATTTCAAAATGGACGGATCACAGGTTGAACAACTCAACCGGATCTGCAAACTCAGTGATCTGGTGATTCGTCATCTGGTCATCGAGCATGAAGCCAAACTGTTTGACCTGATGGTCGGCCAACTGGCTCATGGTGGTGCACACCGCGAAGAGGAAGAAGTCGTCGAATCAGAGATCTGATTCCCGGCTTCGCGTTCACAGGCAGGTTTCAGGAAGCCGTACGGAATCAGGGCCGTACATCAGGAGGGAGATCATGGCGAGTTTCAATCGAGTCATCCTTGTCGGAAATCTCACCCGGGATCCTGAAGTCAAATACACGACCGGCGGAACCGCTGTGGCCGAAATCGGTCTGGCGGTGAATCGGACGTGGTTCGACCAGAAATCGAATGAACGCAAGGAAGAAACAACTTTTATCGACGTGACCCTTTGGGGACGTCAGGCGGAAGTGGCCGGAGAATACCTGGCCAAAGGACGCCCTGTCCTGATCGAAGGTCGCCTGCAACTCGACACCTGGGATGATCGGGAGTCGGGTAAGAAGCGGTCAAAATTACGTGTCGTCGGCGAAGCGATGCAGATGCTCGGAGGCCGGGGAGACGGAGGAAGTCAAGCAGGTGGAGGGGGAGGAAGTCAGCGATCTGCCGGTCGTGGAAACAGTTCGGCATCGCAGGATTCCGCCGAGTCGTTCTATAATGATTCCCCTTCATCGGGTGGTGGAAATTTCAGTGGAGAGGATGTCCCGTTTTAAGGGCTCCGGTCGTGTTAGAGCAGTTTGCTCTACCATGTGCCCGCGCAGCGCAGTGTTCGAACAGGAAAACATTGCATTCCGCGTGGCGAGGACGAGTAAGTTATATTGCAGGTTGCACTATGACTCCTGTCACTGCGGACACCATTGTTTGATTCGCAGGACAATTCGAATTCTGTAAATATCAGATCAGCAAGTTGAGATTGAGATGGTTGTCAAACGCAAACATGGACAGAGAATTCGCTCCAAAGATCGTAAGGGCGGAGTTGAGTTGCTCCTGGCCGAGCATGTTTCCAACCTGGGAAATCAAGGGGAAATTGTACGAGTGAAGCCCGGTTATGCCCGGAATTACCTCGTCCCGATGGGGCTGGCCACTGTCGCTACTGAAGCCAATAAGCAGATGGTGGAACGTCACCGTAAGCGACAGGAAGAACTGGCCATTGTCCGTCGCAAAGAACTGCAGCAACTGGCAGAGAAACTGCGGTCGTACAGCGTGACACTCGAAGCCAACGCGACCGACGATGGTCACCTGTATGGTTCAATTGGTCCGGCCGATATCAGTAAGGCACTGAAGAAAGCCAATTACCAGATTGAAGCGGCTCAGGTGAAAACCGAAGGGGCGATCAAGAGCCTGGGGATGTACACCATCTCCGTCGAGCTCGAAGAAGGAATCACCACCGAAATCAAGGTTTGGGTCGTTCCGACTGCTGCCATTAAATAATTCTCTTTTACACCAGCTGCTCAGCAACAGGATGGCTGGTGTTTGAAAGAGTTGAAGTTCAAACGGAAAGCCACTTCGTCTATACGAAGTGGCTTTTCGTTTTTTTGTGTCGTTTGATACGCAGCCGGAAGTGATGTTTGGAAATGCTTCAGGGTATTGCTTGTTTGAAGAGGGATAATTTCCGGGAGGGCGAAGCTCCTGCTGAGCCGCAGGAAAGTTGACGCTTTCCATCGTTTACGGCTCGGCAGAAGCCTCGCCCCACTCGTGTTCGGCATCGGTTTTGCGTTGTGAACATCTCCCTTCTCCCCTGAACACGCTCGTTATGTAAATCAACTCTCTTTCAGGGGAGAGGGAGAATCAAATTCCGTGCCGAACACCATTGGCCTCGCCCTCCCAACCCGAATGATTCATGGTAGGGTGGGTCAAAGTCGCGCAACGTGAAGGTGGGTCGTCGCCAACGGCCGATTGTGCTTGCGGCGGTCTGTGTTCTTTGGAAGTGAATCCTGCGACTGAAGACC